>Ga0181612_120373_pt1 | contig 48602 bp, 43 predicted proteins | sample HoacroProtozoa21_FD_119630 | JGI IMG/M metagenome (GOLD analysis project Ga0181612, IMG submission 119630) | Hoatzin crop microbial communities from Cojedes, Venezuel. Combined Assembly of Gp0051906, Gp0051904, Gp0051908
ATTGACCATGGGGTTCTCCTCCTTTGTGTTGTTTTTTTTGTCAACAAATACTTTATCACAAAGAGGGGTTCCCCTTTTCTATTTCTTTAAATTTTTCCGACTAAAATTTTACGCTAACGTAATGTTTTAGCTTATATTTTGACAGAAACCAGTGGTCTGTAAGGCCACCGGTAATTTTTGACACAGCCGCTGTGATAGTGTTAACATATATCAGCAGAATCAGTATTGGGACAAAATCTATGAAGAAGCTTATAAGCATAGCAGCGGTAACACTGATACCGGCAATCTGTATCGTCATCGCTGTACATCATGATCTGAATAACAGGATAGTCCGCGAGGATACTGTAACAGAGAAGGCAACTCCGGGTGACAGCGAGGAGGTCATATATACCACAGGCTGGAATGCTCTGGGGGACGGAACAAGCATCTATATGGATGAGTCCGGATGCATGCTCTCTGACCAGTGGATAGATGGTATATATATAGACGAAGCCGGCTACTCTGACGGCACTCTCACAGACTACTGCTGGGGCACCGACAGATACGGCATCTACTACTCCCGCAAGGCATATAAGGAAAGCGGTATAAGTACCGATAACGTGGTATGTGGCGAGGATGTGACTATCGACTCCGAGGTTTTTACATTTAACAGTAACGGCTATCTGGAAATCGACTATGATATCTATACTCCGGACTGGTGGTATGACAAGACCGACGCACTTATGGAGGAGTTCGGACTATGCGAGGTCGGTGATACCGTCAATGTTCAGCTCTTCTATGGCGATGAGCGCTTCGATATCTATCACGACATCGAGTGGATGTTCTCTAACGACTACTACATGGCCTGCTCATCCTTTGTGACAAATGTTATAAACCTCACATATCCCGAGGGATGCGCCATAAGCACACATGAGAACTACAGAGTCCGGAGGATGTATGACTATCTTCGTGCCAACGAAGCAGCATATGACATAGTATGCTACAACATGGATATACGTCACTTCTGGGATGATGACAGCTATACTCCGGTCAGCGGCGATATAATAATCTTCACAAAGTATCTGCTGCCTGAAGACCGGTACAGCAATCCCAATCAGCTTGCATTTTCACATACGGGTATAGTAGGACCGAAGGGTATGATATACTCCGACGGTACAACTAAGGTTGTAGACTCTAATCTCGTATACCTGAGTCCTCTGAATGAGTGCGGTTATGTATCGCACTGTATCTCTGTTATAGATGAGGCTGCTGAAGATTATATACGGCATGAAGCCCTTATGGATGCCGAGGCAAATACCAAAGAGGATACCACGACCAACCATACATCAAGCATTTCATATGAGCTCTCTGATTTAAATGAATACGTGGATATAGATGAGGACTACTCCTTCTACTACACTGTTGTGAGACCGATTGAACCGGACACAACCGAGGAGTGATAGTAAGCTTCTGTAATAATCGAATAGGGGAGACTCCGTCTGGTGCCTGCGATACGAAGTATCGCAGTTTTACTGTCAAAGCAACAGGGACGGCAATAAATGCCGCCCCTGCCTTTGTGTGTGAAATGTGTTACATCATATTGTTAGCGTTATTTTAGCAAACGCCCTGAGCTATCATAGCATCAACAACCTTCTTGAAGCCTGCGATGTTAGCACCGGCAACATAGTTACCCTCCATGCCGTACTCCTTAGCAGCGTCGTCAATGTTGTGATAGATACCAACCATTATATCCTTGAGCTTGCCATCAACCTCCTCAAAGGTCCATGACAGTCTCTCTGAGTTCTGGCTCATCTCAAGTGCTGACGTAGCAACACCACCTGCATTCGAAGCCTTACCACCAACAAACCATACACCGTTCTCCTGAAGATATGTAGTAGCATCCATAGTTGTAGGCATGTTAGCACCCTCGCATACGCACTTGCAGCCGTTAGCAACAAGCTGCTTAGCATCATCAATGAGGAGCTCGTTCTGTGTAGCACAGGGAAGTGCGATATCACACTTAATCTGCCATACACCTCTGCCCTCATGATACTCAGCTGAAGGACGAGCTGCAGCATACTCTGTAAGACGTGCTCTCTTAACCTCCTTAACATCCTTAAGAAGCTCTACATCGATTCCTTCAGGATCATAGATCCAACCTGTTGAATCTGAGCATGTAACAACCTTAGCACCGAGCTGCTGAGCCTTCTCTATAGCATAGATAGCAACATTTCCTGCACCTGATACAACTACTGTCTTACCTTCCATAGACTCTCCATGGCACTTCATAAGCTCCTCTGTGAGGTAAAGAAGTCCGTAGCCTGTAGCCTGTGTTCTGGCAAGCGAACCGCCGTAGGTAAGTCCCTTACCTGTGAGAACTCCCTCATAGCTTCCGCGGATTCTCTTGAACTGACCGAACATATATCCAATCTCACGAGCTCCTGTTCCGATATCACCTGCGGGTACATCGACATCAGCGCCGATATACTTGCAGAGCTCTGTCATGAAACTCTGGCAGAATGCCATAATCTCTCTGTCTGACTTGCCCTTAGGGTCGAAGTCTGAACCACCCTTACCACCGCCGATGGGAAGTGTTGTAAGTGAGTTCTTGAAGATCTGCTCGAAACCGAGGAACTTGATGATTCCGAGATTTACTGAAGGATGAAGTCTGAGACCACCCTTGTAAGGTCCTATAGCGTTGTTGAACTGTACACGGAAACCTCTGTTAACCTGTACCTGTCCGTTATCATCTACCCAGGGAACACGGAACATAATCTGACGATCGGGCTCTGTGATTCTCTCAAGGATTGCAAGCTTACGATACTTCTCCTCATTCTCTGCGATAACAGGTCTGAGTGACTCAAGTACCTCTGTTACTGCCTGGATAAACTCAGGCTGATCGGGGTTCTTTGTCTTGACAATGTCAAGGACTTCATCTACGTATGACATATCTTCTTCTCCTTTATCTGTTAGATTTTTTGCAAATCGGAATATCTGACATGAAAATCCTCTGAAAATGTCCGAAAAATCCTGAATATTATTTGAATCACATCGGATATTTCTGAATTTTAATAACCTTATACCCCGAAAATTGCATCAACAGACTGAATTATAGTACACTAACCGTGTATTGTAAATAAGAAAATAAAGTTTTTTTGTGTTTTTTATGATTTTCTTAATCGAAATTTTGATTTTTGATGTGTTTCTTAGTCGAGAACTACTCTCCAAGCAGCTCATCCGCCATATTTTCAGCCTCACTCGTCCTCTCATTCACGTCATCCACTGCATCTGACGCCTTATTTTCGACATTTACTCCCGTCTGAACTATATTGCCGTCAGACGATGAACAGGCAGTCATACAAAGTGTAAGTATAATCGCCGCAATAACCGCTCCTGATTTTTTTCTGATGTTCATCTTATTATATTCACCCCTCTATTTACTTCGATACAACCTCACTTAGTACTCCTCCAGTCTCTCTATATCTGCATGATTATCAAGCCCGAAATCTGCATACTTACCGAGATCTATCCTCACGATATCATGACTCACTCGTCTTCTTGACACAGGCAGCAGCTTCATGTAGTCACCATAGAGATATGTCAAATACTTATCGTACTCCTTCGGTATAGGAAGCGTATAGCCCTCGAACTGACACGGCACAGCCTCTGCAAGCCACTCCTCCGGGAAGGCACCCTTACCTATATTTCTGCCCATACTGTCATAGAGATATCCGGTATCTCTACCCTGGTACTTCCGAAGAGTCCTGTCCATCCACCTGTCCAGCTTCCTCTGGGATTTGTGCCTCATATACCATGTTGCAAGTCTGCATAGGTGCGGATGCTCTCCGCCTATCTGTATCTCACTGCCGTTCCACTTGTTATATACCATCGAGCGAACCAGCATCGACTTAAACACATGATACCTCTGAGCAGTCTTCCCCTGTGCCGTCCTGTCCTGTGCCAGGATATCTATAAATATACCGTGATGCAGCTCCGGAAACTTCGCCGTAAAAGCTGTATCAAACGTCGTCCCCTCAAGCCTCAGCTTCATAAACGGCTGATGGCACGCCTCCTCCGTCTCTATCGTCTGACAGAATATATGCTCCGGCAGTTCCTTCTTAACCACCTCACAGAACCTGTCATAGTCCGGTCTCAGCATCATCACGTCTACATCATCATCCCACGGGATGAAACCCTGATGCCGCACAGCACCAAGCAGTGTCCCGCCGCCCAGGAAGTACTTGATATCATGTGCCTTGCATATTCTATCTATATAGAGAAGATATCCGAGCAGTATATTATGCACCACCCTGAGCTTCCCCTGGTATCCACTGTCAAATGTAAACTCCCCGGGAACCTTCTTCACCTGCTTATAGGCTATCTCGAGTCCGTCGACAAGCGGCACAGCCTCACTCCACTCTGTCCTGAGGCTGAAAAGCTCACTATTCATCGTAACAGACACCGGTGTCTTCGCCGTCTGACCTACCACATCACTCCAGCCATGAGATATATCCTGCACCATCGCCGTAAGCTGTGCCGCATTCACAGCACCCGTGCATATATTAAATATCCCGGTCAGAGTATCGTCTATCAGAACTCTGACAAGCGCCGTCATGATATCATTTATATAGATATAGGACATGTGCCTATGGTCGTCCGACAGATACAGCTCCTGACCGCGTGCTGCTGCGGTAATCATATTCTGGATGACACTCCTGAAGTCACAGCAGGGTCCGTAGGCCGCACCAAGCCTCAGAACCGTGCATCTGTCCTGCATATATCCGAGCGACTTCTTTTCTATCCACCTGATTGGCGTATCATCGCTCTGCGATATAAACTCCCCCTCCGAGAAGTATATCTCTGCATCATCTCTCACGTGCTGCGCATAGGCTCTGTAATCTGAAAATGCTATGAGCTGCCTGGGGAGTTCATTTGCCATAGCATCGAGGAAAGCCTCGCACATATCGACATCCTCATCATCAAAGCTCATATTGGTAAGCCCCGTAAATATCATGATATCAGTCTTCGGAACCATGATGCCGGTATTCTCATCCTCCTCACGGAGTTCGTAGAGCGAAAGCTTCAGCTTCAGATTGTAGTACTCGCTAAGCGTAAAGAGGCAGTCATATATTCTCTCATCGAACTGCCTGCCGAGTCCGACTATCGCAACCCTCTTGCCTGACAGTGCTTTGCGAAGTCTGCTTGTCTTACGTGCAGTTACGTGCTTGTTCTCCTTCTTCTCCTTATGTCCGGATATCACAAAATCGCGGAGAGGTGCCTCCGCGATATCCATCAGGAATTCTCTGTCCTTTATAAATCTTCCCATATCATCCTCAGTACGCCTGTAGTCTGCAGGCGTACGGGCTATCATAGAAAAACCGGCCATACTAAACCTCGGTTCCCTCCCAGTTAAATGATCTCTCAACAGCCTTACGCCATCCGGCAAGTCGGATTTCTCTTTCCTCCTCGGTAATCTTCGACTTAAATATCTTATCGATACCGATGACATTTCTCAGCTCATCACGGTTGCTCCAGAAGCCTGTGGCAAGACCTGCGAGAAATGCAGCACCCATAGCGGTTGACTCGAGACAGCTTGGTCTGACAACTGTCGTATCGATGATGTCAGCTTGCGTCTGCATGAGGAAGTTGTTTGCAGATGCGCCGCCGTCCACCTTAAGCTCGCTCAGCTTAACACCCGAGTCCTTCTCCATAGCACTCAGAACATCACTTGTCTCATAGGCTATGGACTCAAGTGTTGCTCTGATTATATGATACTTATTCACGCCTCTCGTGATGCCTACTATCGTACCTCTTGCGTACTGATTCCAGTAGGGAGCTCCGAGTCCCGTAAATGCAGGCACAACATAGCAACTGTTAGAATCCGGCACCTTACATGCCATATACTCAGAATCCTCGGCACTGTCTATAAGCCTCATCTCATCTCTGAGCCACTGAATCGATGCACCTGCTATAAATACCGATCCCTCGAGGGCATACTTAACCTTTCCGTCTATGCCCCACGCAAGCGATGTTACGAGCCCGTTCTTAGAAAACACCGGCTCGTAGCCTGTATTCATCAGCAGGAAGCAACCCGTGCCGTAGGTGTTCTTGGCACTCCCCTTAGACCAGCACTGCTGTCCGAAGAGAGCCGCCTGCTGGTCACCGGCGATGCCGGCGATAGGTATCTCTCCTCCGAAGAGTCCGCTGTCAGTGACTCCGTACACCTCACTTGAGTCATGTACCTCCGGCAGCATGCTTGCAGGGATACTGAGCTCCGTCAGTATCTGTTCATCCCACCTGAGATCCGTTATGTTATACATCATGGTTCGCGATGCATTTGAGTAGTCCGTCACATGCACTCTGCCCTTTGTAAGCTTCCATACAAGCCACGTATCTACTGTACCGAAGAGAAGCTCTCCTCTCTCGGCGCGCTCACGCACTCCGGGAACCTCCTCGAGTATCCACCTCAGCTTAGTAGCTGAGAAGTATGCATCGATAACAAGTCCTGTCTTCTGTCGTATAGTCTCGGTCAGCCCCTTCTCCTTCAGTGTATCGCAGTACTCCGACGTCCTGCGGCACTGCCACACGATTGCATTATAGACCGGTTCGCCGGTCTCCTTATCCCAGACTATCGTGGTCTCACGCTGATTGGTGATGCCTATGCCGGATATATCCTCCGCCTTAGCGCCCGCCTTCGCCATCGCCTCGACAGCAACTCCGAGCATCGTAGACCATATTTCGTTTGCGTCATGCTCTACCCAGCCCGGCTGCGGAAATATCTGCGTGAACTCCTTCTGTGCGACAGACACTATCTGTCCGTCATGATCAAATATTATACATCTGTTGCTTGTTGTACCGGCATCAAGTGCCATGATAAACTCTGCCATGCTGTGTCCCCCCTTATACCCAAATATACCTCTTTACATTTTCACATACCGCAGGCAAAGTCGCAAGGTAAAAATTGGTTGTGCCTGCAGGGTTCATATTACTCACCTCTGATATCGCTGAGCCCCGTTATGTTTTTCATAGGGATATACATTGAAAGCAGCATAATCGCCGTAAAGACTATAAACAGCACTGCCATACCGACCCATGGTATAGTGAAGTCCGGTGCAAAGATATATCTGTAAACGTTGCTGTTAAGCATATATCCGATACCTATTCCCATGATGAGAGACAGCACAACCGCTGACAGCGCCATGATAACACCCTCGAGCATCACGGTAAGTGTCAACTTACGCTTCGACATACCTATAGCTCGCAGCTGAGCAAACTCAAGCCTTCTTAGGAATATATTGCTGACGCTGACATTTATGATGTTCATGACATTTGTGATGAGAATAATCAGAATGATTATTGCAAATACTACGACACCCTTTACTAATCTGTTCCTAATTGCAACCATCCCCAGATAGGTTGAGTACTTGCTGTCCTCGGAGAAAGATGTACCATCAAGCAGTTGGCAACTCACTATATCCTCTTCATTCCAGAAGAACGACTGCAGGAAGTCTGCGTGCGCTGCGAAACCGAAGCAGCTGTCCGAACCGGTTATGGTCTTATAATTATCCATAGTCGTAAGCATAAACGGAGGCAGATTGTCAGATATTCCCGTTCCGAAGTTCGGCTCAAGTGTGATGATTCCTTCCACAACGCATGTAGTGTAGAGCCCCTCCTCATACATCTCTGCACGGACTCTGTCATAGACCTCAGCAGTAAACTCGAAGCGTGCCATATTCTCGGTTATTTCACTATCCTCCACATACTGCCTATACTCAGGATGCTCATCGAGAGCCTCTTCGACACCTGCCTGCACCCTTTCTCGAAGAATCGCCGAGTCGTAGATTTCTATCTCATCGCCAATCTCGTAGTTAACCATCTCTGTATAGGAGATGTTGCTTATAACTGACTCGGTTACGGCGTAGCCTGTTGACAGTGCATAGGACTCATCGGCAATGATGCCCCTTACGATTATGATGCCTCTGTCTGATATATCCGTCGTGCCCTCTATCAGATATTCACTGCAGCGTGTGAGGTCTGCAGCGTCAAGTCCTATGATACGAGCCTTCGATGCAAGGCTCTTTGCAAACCACAGATATACACCGGGGATTTTCGAGTCGCCATCCTTCCCGCTCTCGTACAGATCGTAGTAATGCTCCACCATCTCTGTGTAGCCATACTTATTATCATAATCATCTGAGATATGTTTATCGACAAAGTCCGCCTCATCAGCAAGGTAGACCGGACTTTCATATATATACTTGAAGCCGCCGACTCCTGCCATACTCTTAAAATCCTCCAGCTGATCAGGTGTCGGAAGATATGCCCTCATAAGCTCCTCGCTCATGAACTCATCCTCCCAGGCCTTCATGCTGATCTGATAGTAGCCGCTTGCGGTTTCGTAGTCCTTCACATACTGTACCATGGTCGTGATAAGCATTATAACGATTATCACACCGGTAAGACCTATGGAGAGCGTTATGACACTCTTCACAAATCGCCTATTGCCTCTTCTCAGATTCTTATATGCATAGTCTCCGCAGACACCGAAGATAAGCCCAAATATACTCCTGCCGCGTGCCTTTATCTTATCCGACATCCCGTATGACACATGCCCCCTCACTGCATCCGCAGGGGATATACGTGACACCGTCTTCACTATATCTCTAACTGTAAATATCATGTCAAAGCCGAAGGCGATGATACATATAAGCATCGGGATAAAGTAGAAATGTACCTCTATTCCGAGCATAGCTCCGATTGCAAGGGACAGCATATAGCCGAAAACTGTTCCGAGAAGTATCCCCGCCGCCTCAAGCGTGAGACACTCTCCGCCGATTATGCCTCTAAGCTCGCTCCTTGTAGCTCCGATACAGCGCAGATTTCCGAAGTCTCTCAGCTGTTCAAGTGTTGTAAGCTGTACTGAATTCTTGATGATGCCGACACCTATAACCGCTATGATATAGGTTACGAATACGACTGCTATAAGCGCCAGGAGATACTCTACATCGTATGTCCCCTGAAAGTATGTGGATGCAAGCTCCTCGTTCATATCTATCTCGACAGAGTACGTCTGCTCGAGGTACTCCTTGGTTCTCTGCAGTCTGTACGGATGCTTTACATTTGCAAGGACTGCGTTTACCGTTTCCGTTACTTTCTGCATCGTTTCCACATCGAAGTCGACATACCGCTGCACCGAACCGACTGCTCCCTCACGGATTAAGGAGTCACTGAGTATCTGCGATGCCAGCTCTGCGGAGTCCGTATAAATCGTGAGCTCGTACCCATCCTCGTAGGCTTCCTGCCGTACATTCATGATGTATGACTCCGACACATCAAATGCGGCATATATAAGCATAGCAATAAGCGCCGTACCGATTATCGTCATAACCGTGCGGCGTACATTTACCCGTAGATATCTCAGTGCAAGTGCCGTGTAATGATCCATGACTATCCTCCCGGGTGATATTATAGCGAAAATCTGTGTCCTGTGATATCAAAATGTCGGTTTGTGACAAAAATGTAAGGGACTGCCACTTAGTGTGACAGCCCCTTTTCACTCTATCGTTACTGCAAATATTCTGCGAAGTATAATATGCACATCTATACCGTCACGGTTTAGAGTTTTCACATGCTACTCCTCAGCAGCTATCATGCCTACCGATTCTTCAGTCTCTCTCCTTGATGTAAGCGGCTCGATAACCTTGCTGTATATCAGCCTTACAAGCGGACCACCGAAGAATATCTGCCATGCAAGTGCCATGGGGAAGTTAAATACCAACGTCTCAAACCACTTAGCGATAACCTCACTTCCTGCATCCTTGAAAAGAATGGTTGCTATAAGGCTCATCGTTGGGCACATAAGGCATACTATCATCGTGCATATCACAAGCTGTATAAATGCCGGGCGGTCTGTCGGTCTTACTATACGAAACGCAAGCATAACTGCAAGCTTCTCGACCACGAAGAGCTCCAGGATAATGGCTACCGGCCACATGATGGGCATCTCGTGAAACGCAAGCAGGAACACCTGATTGGACATTCCTCCCATATTCAGCGCGATGTTGTAGCATACCATGGCATATACCATAACAAATGCCATGAGAACCGTAAAAATAAAACTCTGTAACTTTGTCTTCTGCATAATAAAATCTCCTCCATCTGTGAACTATATCTGCTACCGTAATTCACGTAGAATACGTAAATCACATAAATCAGTGTTGTTCACACATGCAGGAGATGTGCCGTTTCCAATGTTAACCTGAATTTCAAACTTTGTAACAATAACACAAATTCAAAAAAATTGTAAAGCACTTTTTATAGAGCCGCGGATTATCATGTAAAACCGAGATAAGCCATCAGTCCCAGTCCTCCCAATTATCCTCATAATCATCATACAGCTCATCCTCGTCCCACTCGTCATAGTTATCCTCGTAGTAGTCCTCTATATTTACGTTGTCATATGAGTCAGAGTATTTCTTAGTAGACGAGCTCTTTGACTTCCCGGACGAACTGCCGGAAGATGCACTTCCCGACGATGATTTTGACGATGATTCTGATGACGTTTTGCCGGAAGAACTGCCCGACGAAAAACTGCTTGACTTCGATGGCATGAAGCTTTTGGGATTATCCCTTAGGTCCCATGTTTCTATAACATATCCGTTCCCGCATAGTGCTTCATATATATAGGCTCCATTCTTTGCGTAACTGTAGTAGTTATAGTCTCCCTCCGGGTAACTGCCATTCGGATAGTCTCTCAGTACGCAGATTGGTTCTCCAAGCACTGTGGAACTCATTTCCGACTCCTGCATACCGACATACGGAACCCCGTCAGCCTTGAAACGCTCTATTCTCTCATCACAAGCCTTAGTGATTTTGGCAGACATTTCATCGTAGTATGCTCCGTATTCATCGCTGAGAATCGTAATACCTTCACTTAGCTTCAGAAGGATACCGGCTTCATCTATGTCTTCTTTTTCGTATGCCTTACATGCTGTTATAAAATATCTAACTTTCTCCAAATCCTGTGTTTGCTGAGTAGTAAGCTTATAATTTCTCTCCAGGCTATACGTATCATAGATATAGTCACCGTAATCCTCTACTATGATTTTATCCCAGATATTCGCCAGCTCTCTCTTATATCTCACTTTTTCGCTATAGCCATACGCTATGAAGAAGATAGCAGCAGCCACCGCAAGAACTATAAACACCCGTACTTTTTTCATCTATCCCACCTCTTTATACAACCGGCCTGCTCTTACACGGACACCCGTCCAGGTGATCATCATACACACCTATCCCCTGCAGGTATGAATATATAATCACGGGACCCACGAAGCTGAAACCTCTCTTCTTCATATCCTTGCTCACTGTCTCAGACAGTTCACTCCTGGCAGGCATATCCTCAAGACTCTTAATATGATGTATAATCTGTTTTCCGTCCGTGAAGTGCCATATATATTCATCAAACGACTCATACCCGTCTTCCAGCTTCCGGATGGCGCGGGCATTTTTAATCACAGACTGTATCTTCAGTCTGTTCCTCACTATCCCTTCTGTCCGCATAAGCTCTTCCACCTTCGCAGCATCATATGCTGCAACCCTATCGATATCAAAATCGTCAAAGGCGCGTCTTATGGCAGCCTCCTTATGTATAATCGTAGACCACGATAGTCCCGCCTGCATACCCTCAAGTGTAAGCATGGCAAAAAGCTCCGTATCATCATGGCATGGCTTACACCACCTCTTATCATGATACTCAAGCATCAGAGGGTCTGCCTCAGCCCAGCTTGAGCAGTTACCCGAATCTTGTATACTCATAGCTTTATCTCCCCATTTCAAGATTATAGCTCATTAAACTCTCCGTACTCGCAGCCTGCGTTTCTTACGCTGATATCATCAACCAGCTGCATCCTCGTACCGACTCTCCTGTAGAGATGCACACGTCCCACGCCGTTTCCACCGTTCCACAGTCTCGTGAAACGTTTGGCACCGTCGGGCGCTTCATAGTTTACAAGGAGCATATCCGACTTTCTGCAGCGCATCAGCACCTTCACACAGCCCTTCAGTGACTCCTGCTGCACCTTCCAGATTATCTCATCCTCCGTCTCCGTGCAGTCAAACTTCGTTCTCGTAAGCGTCCAGAACTTTGAGAAGTTAAACTCAAACTCCTCACCCTCGTACCAGAATGCTGACAGAAGCTTACGTCTGAGCGGCACACCAAACACACGCGGACATCCGCCGCCGATATCAAATGCACTGTTCGTAAGAACCTTCCTCTTCGTGTTACTGTACAGATGACTCGACGCAAGCCACACCCACGGTGACGTGAAGTCACAGCCCCAGTTCTTATCGGCATATCCATAGGATGTTTCGGGACTTACAGTATATGTCCTGCCGTCCAGCGTTATGGTACCGCTGTAACGTGTCTTCATGCCGCCCACGTGCCAGTACATTTCAAACGCTTTAAGCTTACGCATAATCGTGCTCGTTCCGTAACCGACATTAAAGGGTATCTCCTTATCTATCTTAAGGTCAAATGTCATCTTCCCGGCATCACTCATATACTCCGGATGTGCAGCCGTTTCCTCAGAAGATACGGACACCGTACCCTTCAGGCTTGACTCCGTCAGGCGGCAATCTCCGGCTGATACCTCAAGGGGACTACCTTTAATCTGTACATCCCTCCATGCGAAGAATCGGTGCAGCTGTCTTGCATCACTTCCCCAGCAGCCAACCTTTACCATAAGGTACGATGGACGTATTCCTTTTTCCTTATTCTCAGGCAGTTGCCCGAAAACCGGCTCATCCTTTCCGAGTCCGGGATTTATCGTATAGAACTCTACGAAGAAGGGCTTCTCTTCACCTGTCTCAGCATCCCTTCCCGTAAATGAGTGCCACCACCAGTCATAGCCCTTCCTGCGGAACTTACCCATAAGCATGAACTCATCCTTTGCGTCATTTTTTATATTAAAGGCCATATCATTTTCCTCTTTTCCATTAACTGCGATTATTTCAAAAGTACTTGTCCCAATTATACGCACAGCCAACCTTGAAATCAATTTAATCACAAAAAGAGACAGGGCATCTACATCATCTCGTAAATGCCCTGTCATCAAAACATCCTGACTCCCGACCAGCCTTGTCAAGCCCTGTAATTAAGCAGATTTTCAAAGTTGAGAATTTGTTAAATTCAGGCAGCGCACCTGCCCAGAACAAATGCAACTGCCAGTGCCAGCACAGCAAATACGACCACCTTTATAAGCTGACTTCTCAGATTAAAGCCAAAGCTCTCCATACTCTCACACCCTGTTACCTCCGGAAAGAAGTGCTGATATATGTTTAGCTTAGTCAGCATCAGCCAGTCCAGAACCACTATATCAAACAGCTTGTAGCCTTCAAATAGTATAAGGAATCTGACAAATGTCATGCCGAAGCTCATACCCGACCTGACTGCATCCACTCCTGCATAAACAAGAGTTGCAACTATCCCCGCCAGACACATCAGGGCAAGCACACCACCAACAGCCACCTTCCAGGCAGGCGGATCAGGTCTGTCCCGAAGTCTCTCCTGTACATCCTGCGGTGCTGTCCTGATAATCACCTTCAGCAGAAATGTTATCATCACCACCATAAAAAGCATAAAAAGTATAAGCAGTAAAGCAAGAAGCTTAAAAGTTAGAATCATACACTATCCTCCGCTACTCAAGAAATACACATAGCCCCTCAGCATATTCCTTCGGATGCTCATGAAGATACTGTCCGTGTCCCATCCGGAACATGACAGGTCCTTTGTAATTTTTAAGATTTTCCGGATGTCCGGAATTTTAAAATGATTCGATTGCTAAATCACGACCTTTTCAAGATTTATATCAGCATCACAGGACACAGCCAGACGTTTCTGTTATATGGAATCAGTTCATCACTCATACATAGTACAATCTCCGGCTGAACCTCTAAACCTAACTTTTCCAGTGCGGACAAATTCTTATCGGGGTTTGCCGGATTCTTTGCCTTCTTTATCTCTATCGGATAAAGCTTATTTCCTGATATTTGTAAAAGGTCAATTTCCTTCCCATCCACATCCCGGTAATAATATAGGTCAACCTGCTTTCCACAGTTCATATAACTCTTTACTATTTCCGTCACTACCCATGTCTCGAAAAATGCACCGGACATCGGTCCATTTTCCAGAGTTTCGGAATTTGGCCATCTGCATAGATATGCTGCAAGGCCGGTATCCATGAAGTAGACCTTTGGAGTTTTTACAAGTCGTTTAGACATGTTACTGTAGTACGGTCTCAGTATATATATAATCCCGGAAGCTTCCAGAACTGATATCCACTGCTTTGCCGTAGGTGCGGAAATACCTATACTTTTTGCTATATCATCATACTTAAGCTCCTGCCCGGTTCTTGAAGCCATATAGACAAGAAAATCTGTAAACTCGTGCAACTTACCTATTCCGGACAGTCCTCTGACATCACGCTCAATATATGTATTAACGTAGTCCATAAAATACCTGTCACGATCAATATCAGTTGTGAATGGCTGCGGCATACCTCCTGTAAATATCTGCCTAAACACCTCATTTACATCTCTGCAGCTACCGGGTGTTCGATTCTTCAATACATTTATATCTGCATTAAATGTATCGACCACCCTGCTATCCTTCTCTGCCTGAGATAAGGATGACATTTCAAATACTGCTGTCCTTCCGGCAAGTGACTCTGACACTCCCTTCATCATAGAAAACCTTTGAGAACCGGTCAGCCATACCATACCTCTTACGTCTTCGCCAGCAAGCTTCCTTCTATCTACTATATTTTTTATCTCCAGTAACAGCTCCGGAACCCGCTGAAACTCATCAATTAAGATTGGAAATCCATACGTTTCAAAGAAAAGCGCCGGATCATTCTCTGCAAGCCTCCTTGCACTCAAATCGTCCAACGATATATAACGTCTCTCCGGTCCCTTAATGTGATTAAGCATTGTAGACTTTCCGACCTGCCTCTGTCCCGTAACCATCACTACAGGATAATATTCGGACGCCTTATATATCTGCTGTGTCAGGGCTCTTTCTATATACATTCCCAAAATCCCCTTCCGAGTAATCTAAAGTCTGACTTTATTTTACTCGTATTTACTATTCCTATCAACCGTTATTTTTGTCATATTCAAGATACCTTTTTACTTTTCAAGATCCGGATTTCCGTAGTTCTTAGGGAGTGCGTTCTTAGGTGCGGTGGATGACGCCGCCGAAGTATCATCTGAACTGCTGTCGTCATCTGCCGCACTATCATCTGCAGAACTGCTGTCCGAGCTCTCGTCAGTCGTTACCGAACTGTTATTGTCTGTTGTTTCACTTGCAGCATCATCCGATGCACCGCATCCTGTCAGAAGCATCGTTCCGACAAGGGAAACCGCCATCACCTTAAATACTTTCTTCATCTCAAACCTCCGCTTATTAAGACTTCAAAACATCCTGAGTTTACCCCCAACCAGCCTTGTCAAGCCCTGTAAATAAGCGGATTGTGGACTAGTCATCTTCTTTCCTATTTACTGATGCATTATTCTCAATTGTATCTAACTGATTGAGAGTCTCTAAAAAATGCTTCTCAACGGGTGTGAGTCTTTCCTGTCTCAACTTGTCGAATCTTTCATACTCAGCATGCGCCTTTTCAATTGCTTGCTTATGTGAAATGTGTCCGGCAGTAGTAAGAATATCCTTACGCGTCAATTTCAAGTAATCATCAATAGTTTCCAGCCAATCCTTCATATACATAGGTTCATGATTCATAGCTCTTACTTCTGCAACATCAAGATAAGCCGATACTATCTTATTAAGTGCATCTATCTCATCTTTACTCAGATAATTCTTAGCAACCTCTGTATCGGTTCTTCTAACCTCATCCCCATACCATGATGTCAGCCCCATATTAGGTTTTTCGGCATCTGCTCTCTCATATATAACCTCGGCAGCTGTATGCTTATGTGCGGCCCAGTGCATTTTATTCTGTATCTGCTTGAAAAAAAGAATTGTACTCTCGGCCTTCGGATCGTAATCAATACTCGTTGCATAGATTTCCAAAACCTTTCGCCAAAAAACCTTCTCTGAGGAACGGATATCACGGATACGAGCTAACAACTCATCAAAATAATTTCCGCCTCCGAGATTCTTCAGACGATCATCATCCATTGCGAAGCCCTTTTTCATATACTCCTTCAGGACGTTCGTCGCCCATATACGAAACTGGGTGCCTCGATGGGATTTTACACGATAGCCAACTGATATTATTACATCAAGGTTGTAATATACAACCTGATATGTTTTTCCATCAGCCGCAGTTGTTGCAAAATTTGCAACAACTGAATCGTACTTCAATTCGCCTTCTGTAAATATGTTTTTTATATGCCTCGATATAGTCGACTTATCACGTTGAAACAATTCTGCCATCTGATCAATAGACAGCCATACAGTATCATCATCAAATGTCGTTTCAATTTTAGTTAGTCCGTCCTCCGTTGTGTACATGATAATACTTGAATCACTCATCCGAATCCTCCTTCCTGATATTCTCCATTCGAATATAGTACTCCAACAATCTTAGTACATATTCCGGAGCATGACGGTTACCGCTCTCCCAATCCGTCACGGTACGATATGGGATTTTAAAATACTCACAGAACTCTGTACGATTCATTCCTGTCATTTTCCTGAGTTCTTTTATCTTCTCCTGACAATCCATAGTTACACTTCCTTTCTGTTTATCTCATTATCTACATTGTATAAATAAAACGCGTTGCGTATATTGTATAGAATTTATACAGTAAACGCAACGCATATTTTTTGTATCGATGAAAATCTATCAGCTGAGCTTATCCCGGGCATCACTGAGCTCCGGAATTACAAATCCAAAACCTCCGCATATTTTTTATATAAATGTTGACATTTTCACATACTCACATTACTATGGACTCACCATAAAGAGTGTGCGAGAGACAAGCTCTGCGACCACACAGCAACCTGCCGGACGGCAAGGTGCTAACGCTTGAACGATGGGAGTTAACAGAGAATTATAACAGACTTCCATCGTAACGATGGGAGTTTTTTCATGCCTTCTTTATGGATTAATTATCACACCTAAGGAGGTAAATGTATTATGACAGAAAAAGAATTTTTATCAAGGAGACTCAGTAGTATATCAGAATTGCCGGAGGAAAGAACCTTCATTCGTGACCTGGACGTACTTCTTCGCAGCGGCAGGAATGTATGGTTCTCTATTCCGAGCACTGACATGTGGCACACCATATTCCTGCAGGATGCTCTATCCGTCGGCATGCACTTCAGCAGTGGCGAGGCTCTTACCCCTGACACACGCGTCGGACTTGTTATGGCTGTACATGCGGACTATACCATCGCATACACGAATGCCACCATCATGTATCTAACTAAAACTGACAGAGTGTTGTATGTAGATTATAGCAGATGGAAGATGGGAGATGCTGATTATATCTTAAATTAAAACATTTGCTCTACTGCATATCACCCCAGAAATGTAAGCAGCCCTCCGCGTATTCCTTCGGATGCTCATGCAGATACTGTCCATGTCCCATCCCCGGGAATACGCGTGTTTCGAACTGTGGAAGATACGGTTTAAGGAGCTTGGCACTCTTCTTCGGATACGGCTCGTGAGAAGGCGAACTTATACGGTTCCTTCAGGATTCCCATCTTCACGGTAAACGCTACATCTAAGTGTGTTCGCTCCACCTTTATATTCCCGCGTCCGATAAGCTCCACTGCCATAGTGCCTCCCTGTCCACCTCGCTCAGTCTATACGCCCAGGTGTCAGTGTCATCCGTTACGGCTGAGCTTGCGTCGCCGAGCGTTGCCACGGGCTTCTCTATACCGAAGCTCTCGGAATCCTTAATCATGTAGTTATAGGTGATGCTGTCCATGGTTACGGCATCCGCGAAGTACTCACTGAGAAGCGTGCGGAATTCCTCGGTCTCAGCCCGGTCCAGTCCGTTCCGACCCTGAAGCTCATACCTTCGTCGATATCCACGCTGTTCGCGCCGTAGAATGCCACGCGGCCGTTTGCCGTGCCCAGAACCGCTCCGAGCACGACACCGATAACACTTGCCGCACACTGCTCGGCGCATATCATCGTCCTCAGCTGCCCGAATGTCATGCCGATCGTTCGCATGCTGCGAAGCTCCCCGCGCCTTACGCCCAGTTCGCTCCGGAGGGTATTTGCCTGGTTCATGAAGAGTATCAGCAGAAGCGTCACTGTGAATACATTTATAAATGTATACAGTGCGGTGAAGATTCCTGTCAGCGACAGCTCAACGTATTCGTACGGCGATGTCATAAGGTACTCCGCCACCTCGTCAATCTTCTCCTCCAGATTCCGCTTACTCGAAAATGCCACATAGACGTACAGCTCGTCCGCAGCGTACTCCGCCTCATCTATAAGCGACACGCAGCTCATCGCCATGTTGAAGACATAGCCGCCATACCACACATACGTCTCCATGGAGGTTGTGTCCTCGTATATTCCGACCAGCGTCCTTTTGCTCTCGAGACCGTACTCGCTGAACGGCGACTTCACGGTGTCGCCCAGTCCGACCTGCAGACACTTTGCGCCCGTCTGCGATATCATAACCTCAGAGCTGTTCTCCGGTTATCTGCCCGTAAGGATGTTGTACTTCATCGACATGGCATCGATGTCGCTCACCTCCTCGAAGCCGCTCGTCACCGCGGTCGAAACCCACGCATCTTCGACACCGAGGCGCTTCTCGGCCCGCGTAAGCCTCTCACCGTAGTAGCCGTCGAGCCGTATGATGTCCCGCGCCTGCTCCAGCGTGCAAAGGTACACCGCGTCGTACGCTCCCGACTTCTCGTAATTCGCCACCCTGTCGTTAAAGCCTAAAAAGTACCTTAATCCCTCAGTATTCCTTCGTCACCTCATCGATACCATACCGCGCCTTGAAGGTCTCGATATCTCTGTCATTCCTGACAAGCATCACATCGCGGAAGTGTCCCGTGGAAATGCTCTTGAAGCCTGCAACCATCTCACCAGTACATATGCTGCACCTGATTACCGGCTTCTCCTCATCCTTGTTATATGTATATCTCACTGTTTTCTCTGATTTACGTCCGAACATACACCCCTCCGTGAATCTGATACAAACATTTTTGCACACTATGAGCATACTTACAAGACCGATTGATAAAACTGGCAGAGTGCTGTACATCCTGAGTTCCTCCTCCGAGCAGCCTTGTCAAGCCCTGTAAATATGTGGATTGCAGACTGCGCGATTGTTTCCCACTAGTACAATACTACTACATTACCTCATGTTCTCAAAAGCAGGTTTCATCATATTTATTTCACCACGAGATATACCGTATCTACCTGCGACATTCCGCCAATTTTTTCCAACCGTCTCGATTATCATATCTGCGATTTCCTTAGCATCAGATTCTGTAAGTCCATATAGTCCCGCTGTTTTCAAAGCTCTATCCTTACCGATAAGATTATCCTCTCCGTCTATCAGAAGGGATAACCTGTCTCCATATATTGTAGAGTTTATATCAAATGCCGGAGACAGTCTCCATCCACGTTCAGTAAGGATAAATCCATGATTTCTCAAATGATCATCCGTGTTACTTACTGCCATATTAAAAATAAGTCTCTTAAATAACTCCTTCAAATCCTCCGTCGGTGATGCCCCATGTGCCCTTATAAAATCAACAATATCAAGATAACCGGACTCATCATCACCATCCGTCTTCCCAAGTGCCGACATAGCAGATAGAAAATGTATTCTCCTCTCACCATCACGGTCAAACCTCTTGGTCAGAAATGTGCTTCCAAAGCTGCTAAAGCTTTCAAGCCTTGCCTCCGGAACATTAATACCGCACCTCACTGCCAATTCATGTATAGCCATCTCCCAGGCACCACTGTTCCACTCATCATGACGTGATGGAAACTTGGCAATCCAAAGACCCCCATCAGGTGCAGTTACAGAAGCCTTTGGTCTTGCACCGCCAAGAGATGATCCCGGCGCGACTAACTGCTTAATCCACTTTACTTCATCTTTATCTTCACCCTTTTCAAACTCTATAGCAGCTGTTTCAAGCGTTCTAAGCGTTGTCCACGGAGGTGCAGTTAGAGTAGCATCGTTCGATAAGAATTCACCGTCTTCCTCCAAGGTAAAACGAAGTCCACCCATTCTTGTCTCATCATAGACTCCAAGCAGATAGTCACTTTCGAGCAGCTTAACAGGTTTTCTCTCCTCATTCCTCGCCCGAATCACCTCTCTTCGATTCATAAGTGTTCTGCCCCACCTGTCGGGACATGAATCAGAAAATATACCAAAAATGTTCTTGTCTACAGGAACATACTGCCTGCCACGAAACAACGCAAGGTCAGGGTCAAACAGCAACATGCTTTCCTCAGACTTAAGCCACTTCACATCATACTCAAATGAAAAGATTTCTTTACCTCTGTTTTCATCAGCGTATAATCTCCCGATTAAGTTTGGTCCCGCAACACTCCAATCTGCGTATACATAGATCACTCTATTTCTCATATCACTCCTTCTCCTTCCTCTTCGGAGCTCTCTTCGGTGTCAGAAGCTCTAAATCCTGCAGCTTACGTCCGAGTTCATCATCCTTTGCAATAAGAAGCAAATCCTTATCAAGACCGTTCAGTGCATGTAAAACCGCGGCATACGCTCCTATAGATACCGTTGCACTTCCCTTCTCAATTTGCCAAAGTGTAGCGCGACTTATACCGGCTCTCTCAGCTACTAAATCAGCAGGGATCTTCCTGCGCAATCTTGCAAGCTTTATCTGTTCCCCCATCGTTTCCAGAATTTCTCTGGTTTTAGGCATTATAGTTACCGTTTTCTTCATTACGCTGTTCTCCCATATCTGCATACTGCCGCTTAACTCTTCACGTGTATCGTTATCTCAATATCTAACTTATTATAAATTATCATTTATCGTAAGATATGTCAATTTTATTGAACATTACCACCTTGCCCCCTTCGATATCATGACATTATCCCAAATGAAGCTATAATCTATAACCTCAAAAAGGGCATCCACGTTGCCGCAGATGCCCTGACTATTTACTAATAATCAATATATATGTTAGATTTATTCTCCGCCGTATGACTCGGCCATTGTAGTTGCAACAGCTGTTATATCGCTGAGTTTGTCCTGTGCATCACTGAGGTCCAGGATTACAAATCCAAAATCTCCGTCATAATCCTTTCCATTCTCAATTATCACCATCACATAATTCATATCGAGTGACGTTGCCTCATTCCCTGCATTTACATGGAAATCCCAATCCATATTTTCAGTGTCATACGTAAGTGTAGCCGTTCCCGGCTCTATTATATAATTGTAGCCATATCCGTTCGTATATGTATTCGACGATGCAGCATTATATGTCACACTGCTTACAGCATTTACCTTATATGCAGTTTCCCTAATTGACATTATTCCATTTATAACATCTGCATTAGAAAGTCGCGTTCTGACAGTATCAACACTCTTCTCATCCTTCCAATAATCCCCTTGAGAAAAAAGTACAAGATCTGTCCAGGGATTGTCATCCACTTCCTGTTCATATAATAGTAGATAATCAAGCGATGTTGATTCACCCGTCATGACTGAAAAATCAGGAACCATCATATTGTAATATCCATCATTATACGAGAGTACATACTTATCTACTATTGCCTGATCCACACCGCTGCCGGATGACGCCGCCGAAGTATCATCTGAACTGCTGTCGTCATCTGCCGCACTATCATCTGCAGAACTACTGTCCGAGCTCTCGTCAGTCGTTACCGAACTGTTATTGTCTGTTGTTTCACTTGCAGCATCATCCGATGCACCGCATCCTGTCAGAAGCATCGCTCCGACAAGGGCTGCCGCCATAACCCTGGTAAATGTCTTCTTCATGTTCCCAAACCTCCGCTTATTAAGACTTCAAAACATTCTGAGTTTACCCCCCCGACCAGTCTTGTCAAGCCCTGTAAATATGCGGATTGTGATACGGATTGCGAGAGAACCTTATGAATTTGAATATAACTCCTTTTTCATATAAATGTTGACATTTTCACATACTCACATTACTATGGACTCACCATAAAGAGTGTGCGAGAGACAAGCTCTGCGACCACACAGCAACCTGCCGGACGGCAAGGTGCTAACGCTTGAACGATGGGAGTTATAGAGAATTGTCACCGGCTTCCATCGTAACGATGGGAGTTTTTTTCATGCCTTCTTTATGGATTAATTATCAAACCTAAGGAGGTAAATGTATCATGACAGAAAGTGAATTTGTATCAAAGAAACTTAGTAGTATCGCAACATTTCCGGAGGAAAGAACCTTCACATCCGATTTGGACGAGCTCCTCCGCAGCGGTAGAAATGTATGGTTCTCTATTCCAAGCACTGACCTGTGGCACACCATATTCCTTCAGGATGCTCTGTCCGTCAGCATGCACTTCAGCAGTGGCAAGACTCTTGCACCCGACACCCGCATCGGACCTGTTATGGCTATACACGCGGACTATACCATCGCATACACGAATGCTACCATCATGTACCTAACTAAAACTGACAGAGTGTTGTATGTAGATTATAGCAGATGGAAGATGGGAGATGCTGATTATATCTTAAATTAAAACATTTGCTCTACTGCATATCACCCCAAAAATGTAAGCAGCCCCTCTGCGTATTCCTTCGGATGCTCATGCAGATACTGTCCGTGACCCATTCCAGGGAATACGCGTGTTTCGAGCTGTGAAAGATACGGTTTAAGGAGCTTGGCACTCTTCTTCGGATACGGCTCGTGCTCTCCCATCCAGAACATGACAGGGTTTCTGTAATTCTTCAGTTTTTCCGGAATAGAGTATGTGTAGATGCTTTCACAGGCATTTAGCAGCGTCTGACGTGACACGTTCTGATACAGTATCTCGCTTACGCTGTTGTTATCCTTGCCCATCATACTGTCCATCAGGAACTTAGGGATATGCCGTCCCTTCTGCATCCATCCGATGCCTCGTGAGAAGGCAAACTTATACGGTTCCTTCAGGATTCCCATCTTCACTGTAAAAGCTGCATCTAAGTGTGTTCGCTCCACCTTTATATTCCCGCGTCCGATAAGCTCCACTGCCATGGTGCCTCCCATGGAGAAGCCGCTAAGTGCATACAGCTCTCCTCCAAGCTTCTCCTGCACGTAGGTCTCTATCTTATCACATGAATCCTGTACTGATATCATGTCGGTACTCTCCGCATCAGTATGACCGTCGACCTCACACAAAATCACACGATAATCCTTAAGATACCCGAGAATCGGTTCATAGCACAGCACGGCAGTCGATGCCATACCGTGAATCAGCAGCAGTGTCTTCCCGTCTTTAGGTCCAAATGTAAGAAATCTCATTCTTATTTTCCCTTCATGTGGTTAGTTAGTCTAATCTAACCGATATACTATCACTTTTTTTCTGACATCTCAATGCAAAATGAAGATACAAGTATCTTCACTTGGCTCATTGCTTACGCGAACAATCGAAAAAGCGCCCGTGGTTTCCCACAGGCGCTCCGACATGGGCTGCCGCCAACCCCCAGGCAAATGTCTTCTTCATATTCCAAAACCTCCACATATTAAGACTTCAAAACATTCTGAGTTTACCCCCCTGACCAGCCTTGTCAATCCCTGTAAATATGCGGGACACTTTATCATTTACCTTTGCATTCCTTAAAAATGTAATTACTCCGATTCCTCATATTCCATGATTTCATCAATCAGCTTATCATAAAGCCTCATCGCTTCCTCTAACCTCTTATAATCCATGACTATATTCATAGGATATCTCCCCTGTGCTTCCCACATGGTGAGCTGTAATGATATCCGGCAATGCTTAGCATAACCTCATCACCACTGAAGAATTGCATATTCATCTTAGCAGTCTTCATATCAGCCGATGAAAAATCAAGGTAGTTAGCCATATATACGAATCCCCTTTAAGATATTATCTCTGAATGCACCGTCACTGACCACAGGAAAATAAATCACATCACAGTTTCTGTCACATGCCCTTCTTATATTTCTATAAAGCATAACTAACCTCGAGTCACATATATCCAAATCAGTATCAATAGCAAGATCAATATCACTGTCTTCAGTACAATCATCTCTTATTGCACTTCCAAATAAATATATGACAACATCAAGTTTTGACTCTTCAGCAGTCTTGACAACATAGTTTATCATATCTTCTTTTATTTTATTTACCTTATTCAAGTAAATCACCGCCTTTTCAGCTTTGCAAATCCACTCTGCTCTGCCCATTATACCAAATATACCGCAACACTGCACCGCTTTAATTGATAACGACACGTATCATCACAGCTTAAAAGCAACCTCAATCATAACGGATTACATGATTATATATTATTAATTGTAAAATATACTGTATATGTTTCGTCCTTCACATCATAAAGCGGTATCAGCTCAAAGTTCTCACCTTGGTTCTTCGTACCGTAGCAGGTCTGCTTCCACGTGAAGATATCGTAAGTATGTTCTACTCTTTCTATCAGCATATCGCCTACATCCTTACCGCTAAGACCTCTGTCCTTATCTGTAAGACCGGCGAGGACTATAGGACCGTCCACAAGTGCCGCAAGCGACGGTTCATCGGGAAGCGGTTCAAGTACGACCTCATTCTTAAATGTTATGTCAACCGTGTTTCCGGACCATTTACGTGTTATGCAGATATAATTCTCAGTAATGCATGTGGATACTCTTCCGTTTAACGTATCAGCACAGGGTGCACTATCTTTATCTGTACCAAGCTTTAGTACGCTGCCGTCGATACTTACCGCTGTACCCTTCGCCCAAGCCGGAATCCTGAACTTAACACACACTTCACTGTCACTATCAATGTTAAACTGCAGGTTCCACCTGGAGGTCTGCGCCTCGCTATGTTCATCGAAGAGCACCTGACTGTTATGACCTCCGATGTTACACCTCTGGGCTATATGGACCATGCCGCTGCTGAGATTAATCTCACACTCAGACGGTATGTATTGTGATACGTAAACCGTATCTGCATCATTATAGTATATCAGCTCACCGTACGAGCTCTGCGCCTGAACCATGGTTCCGTGACAGCACCAGAAGTCGTGAGTCTTGCTTCCCCACTTCTTTCTGCTTCCGGCCTTAAGCGGCAGGAAATATGTCGGCATGCCTGTTTTCCTATTCTGCTGTGCCAGGAAACCGTTATAAAGTGCGCGCTCTATATAATCGGCATACTTCGTTTCACCGGTCTCTCGATACAGGAATTCAGCTACACGAACCATATTGTAGACGGTACAAAACTCCTGATTCCTCTCACATATGTAGCCCGCAAGCATCCTCTTAGGATTCCAGAACTCACCTGTATTTGCCCCCGTCGTAGCATACATTCCTCTTGTAGTCACCGCACTGTTCCAGAAGTTTTCTACGATTCGGAGCCAGTCATCTGCAGTATAACCTGCAGAATCACCTCGCATTGTTTTTTTCTCACTATCCATCTCCTGACCGGATACACCGGTCGTTGCCATATACATAGCCATAGCACCATGTATAAGCGGTATACTTGCATTTGCGTGATCATCTGTCAGAGTGTCTCTGCCCTCGAGCAGACCGCTGAACATAGGGTTACCCGCATATGCTGCGATGAGTCCGGTATACTTATCGTCCCCCGTCAGCATGTATTGTCTTACCCATATCTCGAGCATTCCCGCCTGCTCTCCCATATATACAGCGTTGGGATTCTTACTATTTGCATAGCTCACCCAGTCCGTGTACCAGTCAGCCAGATTATTGACTATCCTGAGCGCAGTCTCATCACCCAGATAAGCATAACAGTCTGTAAGCCCCATAAGCACCTTATGCATTACATACTGCGGTGACCACACATATTCATTTCTTATAAGCTTCTCGAAGTATTTTTCAGGGATAGGTCCTACCCATCTACCACCGTTTAGCTCCTGACACTCAGCGAGTCTGTCCAGAATTTCTGTGAGCTTAAGTCTCAGCCTCTTATTATCATCTGCACAGCAGCACTTAGCCGCAGCCGACATCCAGTGTCCCAGGAAGTGACCTCTCAGCTGACAGATTGGTGCCTCCCATCCCCAGTGAAGCTTTGCCTCTACCGGGTCATCCACAACCTGGATACCATTTACCATAAGACCTGCCTCGAGCAGAAAGTTCTGCAGCAGTGCCTCACTGTCCAGCTCCTCGAGATACCTCTCATTTATCATCATACGACTCTTAAAGAGCCCGTCTCTAAGTTCTACGCTATTATCTGCTGTAAGCATATGAATCCCCCTCCGTCACATACTACCGTAAATTATTGGCTAACCGCTGGCTCAATCCGACTGTGATAATCTCCTGCTCCAGCTTCCTGCCCGTTTCAAGTATATACTTCATATCATCTGTATATTTTCCGTTCTCGATAAGATGCTTTGCCTTCGTTGTATCTCCCTCTGTGACAGGCTTCGTGTAATCCACATACTTTATCAGCATGTCTCTGCCCATGCCGACAGGTTTTATATTCAGTCCCGTACGCGTCTTAAGATTTTCCAGAATCAAGTATCCATCCGGATCGGTATCCCCGAAGTGAAGCCACGTTATCCCGGGATTATCCGCCGCCACCTTACGTATCAACTGCTGCTTAGCGTTATTATGATAGCCGCCAAGATATATATACAGTGTATCCTTCGCCGCCGGCATCCTGTTAAACGATGTCAGATTCTCAATCGTCATCACCTTCTCAGCACCTACTTTAACGATCTCTATACCCCGAATAGCATCCGACGAAACCGCCATGGAAACTGCCGAACCGCCAAGCATCCTCTCACCGCTTTCAAATGTAATCTCAGCCGGTCCTCTGAAGTATACATATGACGGATTGGCATATATGTTATACTCCTCAAGCACTGCGTGCTCAAGCTGTGACTTTCCCTCTATATACTTAGTTGCCTCACTGACGGACTCATCCTGCAGAAGAATCTTACACACCCGGCTTCTGTAATTTTTCTCAAAGCTCTTACTGTCTCCAAGCACCGTGATGGATAGTTCTCGCTCCAGCAGAAAATTCGTATTCGACTTTATGAAGTCAAGCAGCCTTACAATATTTACAGCATCCTCTCTCGTATATCCGGACTTCTTTCCGCCTTCGAGTCTAAGAAGCTCCTCATCTACAAGCTTTCTTGACAGCTCACACTGCGGCTGCAGTCCCCTGTAAAATGCTATATCATCCGCAACTATCTCATTTTTATCGCGTCTTCCGACAGCTTTGCGAAGTCTCTCCCATACTCCGACCTCTGCATCAATTCTGTCTATCTCTCCGTTTTTCCTGTACCTGATGCTGATGAAGCCCTCATCCTCCAGCACCCTCATCTGATTTTCAAACTCAGACACCTCGGATACATCAGCCATGTCACTGTAATATCCGAGATATATATTATCAGGTCTTACCGAAAAGCTCTGCGATACCTTATTCTCTCCCCTGTACGTTGCACTCCCCTCATACTTATCCAGAAGTGCCGTGAGGAGCCTTCTCTGCATGCCGGTCAGCTTCATCCTACTCCTCCGCCTTAACAAGTCCATCAATTACATACGAGTACCTCTCTCCCGTAACTATACTCGTCGTATTATCTATATGGCTTCCGATACTATTAATCTTCTCAGGAGGTGCAGCATATATAACCTGAAAATGATTATCCTCCAGATACCTCACCATCTGCTCTATCCTCTCGAGCGACAGCGCTGAGAAAGCCTCATCTATAAATGCCATTCTCTCACAGCACTGGGAAGCCGGATAATACTGCATCAGACTTGCCGCAAGTATGATGAAGTACGGAGTCTGCTTCTCACCGTTAGACGCCGAACCCTGCTTCTCTGACAGATTGGTTTCAGTACTCTCACTTCCCTGCTTACTGATTATCTTCATATCGTAGGTGAGATACTTTCTGTAATCTGTGTACTCGCTGTCATCCTCCTCAGCAAGAACCATATCCATAAATTCACGTATTTCCGTATCCATCTCATCATCATTCGGATTTACATTTTTATAGAACTCATAGTTACTGCCGTACTCCTCGAGCTTCCTGCATATATCGAAGAACTGCTGTCTGTCCTTCCTGTCGCCAACCTTAAACTCATATGTATCATGTCCGAACGGAAGGCGTCTGAGTTCAGCATTTATCTTCTTTACCTCATCCTTGGCAGTCTGTATCTGCTCATTAATCTCAGCCACAAAGTCCTGCATGAATACGCTGCTGAGTCTCTCACGCTGTTCCTCCAGCTTCTCACGTGTGCGCTCTATTTCTATGTTGGCTATATTCCTGTACTGCTCACGGAAGTAAGAAATACAGGACACTCCTCTAATGCTCTGATTTCCTCCGATACACCTCTGATAGTCGAGCTGTGCATCCTCCATAGCCTTAATCATGTTGTCAACCTCAGCTCTGAGCTTATTTACCTGCTTCTCAGTTATCGCATGTCCGTCTGCATTTCTGGATCTGTTCTTCTCATAGTCACTAAGCATCTGTTCCTCAAGCTCAGGATACTGATTCCTGTACTCCTCATACTGATGTCTTAAGGACTGTATCCTTTCGTCTAACAGAGGTCTTCTCCTGTTCTCACTCTCAATTTTTTCATGTACTGTTGCAAGCTCAGCATTTATTCTGTCCCTACTTGCCTTAGCCTGTTCGTGCTGCTCAGCTGCAGCAGACTGCTCCTCAAACAGCTTCATATAATCAGGATTCGACTTCAGTTCCTCAAGCTTCTCCGTAAGCTCTTTGATACGTGCTATACATCCGGCAAGCCTCTCTACCGCATCAAATGCATAGTCATCCGAATTCCAGTTTATGCTGTCTATATGGCTTATCTTAGTGACCGCAGCATCCAGTTCTTCACGAAGCCTAAGTCCCTCCTGAGCAAGCTCCTCTTTCTGTTTCCTGAATGCACCTAACTGAAGTTTTATACTTTCTTCTCCGAGGCAGTACCTCGTCTTCCTCATATCCATCATCGTGACTCTGTAGCCCTTTGCCAGCATACCGTCACGCATCAGTCCTCCGCGCGGATTATCATGCAGCTCATCCAGAGTCTCGCAGAGCTTTATCCCACCGAGCAAAAATGCTGCATATCTCGTTGCCTCACCGCCTGCATACTCCAGCTGTGCCGCGGCAGAGTCATCACTAACCTCTCCCCTGGGCAGCTGATCCGTCATAACCAAATGCGCACCGTACAGCTTCTCACTCTGCACTATACTCATAGCCTCGCGGCAGTACCTGCTCTCAACTATTATGTCATAGCGCTTGTTACCCAGAAATGTTTCTATCGCCCTTCTCCATGACTCATCCTTAACTCTTACGACAAGCTCTGCAAATGTCCTGACCTCGGTTTTTATACCGTGTTGCCGCAGACCTTCCGCAAGCTTCTTCTTTGCGGCATTTATATAATCCGGCAGCACCAGCTTATTGGCCTCGAGCTGTTTAATATTTCTTTCTGTCTCTGCAGTCTCCTTCTCTATCCTGCCTATATCATCCTCAAGATGTATCCTGTCTCTGCTTAGTCTGTCCTTGAGAATACGCGCAGCTATGCACGTATCCGTGAATACCTCGGTCTTCCTTGCACCATCATATCTGTCTGTTGAGATATTAGTAAGCACATCAGCCGGTATATCAGCCATCTCAGGCTCACTTTGTCCCCACTCCATAAATTCTTCCAGTTTTCTGCCAAGCTTTACAAGCTTATCTCTACCTTCTTCAATATGCTGTCTGTCTCCGGTATTCCTGTCGATTTGCTTCTCATACTCAACCTTTGATGCCGTGAAATCACTGTTCATGAAATTCGCATCGGCAGCAGACTTCCTGTCCTCAGCCTCCTTCAGATACCTATCGGCATCTCTCATTTCAGATTCCAGAAGCTTGTATCTTCCGCCAAGCATCTCAACTGTATGTTCACATTTACTCAGCTCATCCTCAGCAAATCTCAGATTCTGATACTTCAGCATAAGATATCTGGAGTTATAGAGCCGCATCCTGTCCTCGTATGCCCTGGTTGTCCCCTCAACTCTTTCAAGTATATCCTTGCTTTGCTTGAGATTATCATATGTCCCCCTGAGATTATCGAATACCTCCCTCTGCTTCTTTATCTCTTCGAGTGAATTAATATCCCCGGCATCAAGCACGCAGTCCGAGATAAACTTGTCGACATGATTATCAGGGTCAAATGCCATCATTCGCACAAGCTTTGACCTGTACTTCCTAAGCTCTTCACGTCCCTTGGTTGAACTGAGTCTCAGTCCGAGCATTCTGAGCAGCTGCGGTACTCCCTTCTCTTTAACCATAAAGTCCGTTGTCTTAAGGAGGCTCCCACGTACATTCAATTTATTTCGCGGTGTAACAGTCATACTGTCACCGTTTACAGTATAGAAGTTTACATCATCCATACGAACGTTCTTCATTACAAACCAGTAAGGCTTGCAGCTTTCCACATCTGCAGATTCAAGACATACACCTGTCAGCAAATACATCTCCTCAACGGGTGAGTAAAACTCCATAACTATGTAGCTGATAACCGTTCCCTTCGGCCTCAGATATCTGTCGCTGCCACTTGCTCTTGTATCTCCTCTCACATATGACTTTACAGTCCTGTCACGGTCATTTGCCGCCGTATTGAACCTAACATTTCCGGTCAGAAGATATGTCATCGCATCAAGTATGGTCGTCTTACCCGATCCGTTTACACCTGTGATAAGTGTCGAACCTTCAAGTCTTATCTCAGCCTTCTGAAATCTGGACCAGTTTATAAGCAGGAGCTTTGTTGCTGTTTTTCTATTCTCAACTGTTTTCATCGTCTGTCTCCTCAAAGTCCACAGCGTCGCCGGTCTTTACCGCCACTCTCTCGGACGCACCCTTTACGAACTCTCCAAATGCATCTTCATTCATAGCAAACTGTATCGACGGATAGATAATTATCGTAAAATCCTCATCTCCAACCTGTCCGTCCGTATCTATAAGATTGTAGTCTCTGAAGAGTTTGAAAGCTCTCTCCAAATCGGTTCTGTTATCATACTTATCTCTGTACCCGAACTTCTCAAGCTCGAACTTTATGTCTGCAAGCTTTACAGTCACGGTCCTCGCCAGAAGTCCGCTCCTCAGTCTGTCTGCATATACTGTCCACAGGCAGCACAGTATAACCGTCTCCGACTTACGCATGCTATACCGGCTCGTGCTGACACTCCTCCCTGCCTCACGGTTTCTGAGCATCACAACACCGTTATCCTTATCGACATATATATCAAAGCCCATATACCCGAAGTACTGAGAAAAAGCCTCCTCATTTCTTGTGACCGTAAAGTATGCCCGCCTGCTTGCCTCATCCTTCTCCTTAACTATAAATGTACTTCTTAGCAGTATCCTGCATATCCTGCCGAAGCTATCCTTCTCTCCCTGCGAAAATTCGTCCCAGTATTCGTTAAATGTCATGCCTTCCCTTTCCTCTTCCTCAGTGCAAAGTTTTTCATCAATATCGTATCTGTTTCAACATATCCGTCCTGATTTACAAGCTCGTATCCATTTTCCTCCGCATATACGACAGACGCTGCTGCGGCCAGGAGCTCGCTCCTTGTACTGAGTGGAAGCTCATCTGCCCCGAGACTGTCTCTGTCTCCCATCAAACCTTCAATGTACCTCTTCATTTTCTTCTTAGAGTAGGGATTCATAGCCTGACGCTGCTGCTCTTTACGCGCTGCTTCTATATCCTCCTTGGTGATTTCGTGATATTCATCCGTAACCGCTTCCTTTATGCTGCTTCGCTGCACGGGAAATCTGAGTGAACTCAGGTCCATGAATCTATACGATGAAACCTCAAACAGACTGTCATATGCCACATCATCACAGTCCTGTAATATCCTCAGCAGCTGCTCCACATTTCCACGCATATCCGCCTCCCTGTTTCTCAGGAAGCGAGCCCTCGATACTGCAAGCTGAAGATATATATTTATCTTATGCTTTATCTCACGCATGATGTCATCGTAGTCCTCGGACAGGAACTTCTGAGTACTGTGCTGCATCTCGTATATTCTCTCATCTGCAGCACTTCGACTGAGTCCCTCTTCTAAGATGCAGCCGCTTATAAGCTTCTCTCGGATTTCAGAGTCCGAGAGAAGTTCTTCAAGTCTTCGCTGTATGTTACTTCTGTAAATATGGATATTCTGCTTCTTGACGAGCCTCGAATACTCTCTGATAAATGCGCCGTCAAAGTACTCCAGCAGATGATTCGTAAGGCTCTCGAGACTTTCCTCCTCAACGACTGTTTCGATATACTTCTTGATGTATGTTGCAAGGCGCCTCAAAGCTCGTGACAGCTGTTTTGCCTGCTTATATACATTTTTCAATCCGTCTACATACGGATTTTCCTTCCACTGCTCGGAGTTCATAAGCGTGTTATATATACCGAATATAAGACCTGTATACTCCTCATGCTCCGGAGCCTTCAGCGACATCAGAAATTCTGTAAGCATAACCCCCTGCTCTGTCATGCTTATCATCTTCTCATAGGTTGCGTCATCCGTATCCTCTTCGAGCCAGCCGACCTCCGGAGCACTCAGACTTGCTATAATTCTCGTTGCCCTGTCCGTCGGGCTTAAGTTTGCATCCTCTGCGTCCGATGCATCTATATGATAGTCCAGCAGATACTGAGCCAGCCTGTCCCTGATCCGGATACGCGGCAGACGGTAGGAAATCTCGCTCTCATACTCTGTATATATGATTTCAAGGCAGTCAGAATACATCCTGCTGTTGCTGCCGCTTGCAAGATAATTAAAGAAATTAGGTGGGATTTTATCGAAGAGATTTATCATTTACTTACACCTGTTCTGTCAAGTCATTATGCGTCTCCTAATCATACCACATTCCGACATACAAAACGATAAGATGTTATGAGTGTCCCCCTGAATAACCTTGTCAAGCCTTGATTTATCGGGGATTTTGCTAGTAAATCTATGTATGAACAACGTGAATTTACGAATTTTACTCAAATAAATCATCCATGGTGATTACATTGCTGAAGACTCCGCTATATTCATTCCTCGTTAATCCAAATGTCGTAATCAAAGTTCCTCTTACAGAAGCTTTGGTTGATATTTTGTGAGAAAGTAATTCCTGTCTTTCCAGCAATTGACTGTAATATTTTTTATCCACCGTAAAATTACCGCTGTAATACTTAATTTCACACATGTTTACCACATTATCGTCTCTTATAATCAGTAAATCAATTTGTGTGCTCTTATGATTCTCATCTTCAATCCATGCTGAACTTCCGGTTACAACACCGGATATTCCCAGTGCTTTTTTTATCTGCTCCACATGATTAAAGCAAACATTTTCAAATGTTAATCCACGCCACGTAACTACAGCTTGCGTATTCAAACTATGCTGCCAATAGTTTTCCTCTCTCTTTCCTGTGCTCTTTAGAAAACTCAGCCAGAACAAGCAAAAAGGATCCGTCAGCTTATAATACGGTTCTCTTTTACTTTTTCCGAACGGAACATATTTTACAACAAAATCACTTGCAATTAATGCGTTAAGATCTCTCGACAAACGTCCGTTGTCTGATATTTTTAATTTCTCTGTTATTTCACGTCTGGTATATCCTAGCCTTCGCGTATATAAAAATTCCGTCATTGCCTTGACTGTATCAGGGCTTGTGAAAAGTGAAGAAAACAGCCGGTTGTATTCGCCTGATAATCCCCCATTTGAAGAAAACAGAAGTTGGTCCACGTTCTGTGCAAAACTCAGACGGCTATCAAAATACCCCAAATAATATGGAATCCCTCCAAAAATCATATAGCTCTGTACTATATCATATCTGGAGAGCTTGACATTTCTATCACGAAAAAATGCTTCACATTCGCCAAGCGTAAACGGAGCCAACTTGATTTCACCGGTCACCCTATTATACAATCCACCATGATTATTAATCAGTTTGTCTTGAATCCAGGAATTGGCACTTCCACATACAATTACCATCAAATTCTTTCGATGACATCCCCAATTGTTCCAAAATCCTTCGAAAGCTCTCATAAAATTCGATCTTGGCGTATCCATCCAAGGAAGTTCATCCAAAAAGACTACTTGCCGGCTGCCATCGTCCTTAGATTGTAAAAACTTTTCCAGAAGAAAAAATGCCTCCATCCAGCTAACCGGTTTTGCAGTTTTCTCCATACCAAACAGCTCCAAAGAGTGATAGAACTGTTCGAGCTGTTGCTTCAGAAGTCCTTTCGACTCACCTGCTTCCGGTGATAAGCCTGCATGACGAAATGTAAGACGTCCTGCAAACGTCTCATCTATCAGATACGTTTTACCTACACGCCGTCTGCCGTAAACTGCAATGAGTTCTGCACGATTGCTTTCGTACAGTCTATCCAATTCCCGGACCTCTTTTTCTCTTCCAATCATGTAGCGCCTCCATTTTGGGATATCTGTTTAATTCTGCGGAAATCGGCATTTTTTAATCGCTCACCGCAGCTTTAATTTTTATCGCATTATATTTTAAATCAAAGCTGCGGTCAAGCACTTTGTTTATGCTATAACCGCAGTTTAAACTCAATCATCTCTATAAATCCGTCATTTTCTTTTATAACCATATTTTTTCATCGATGTAGATACACCAACGCTATACTAATAATCACTATATTTTTAGGTTACACATCATTGTAAATTTTACAATGATACTTGCATCTCGTTCGGATTACCTTTTCTCTAATTATTTATCACTCTGCATACTTCCTACAAATTAGATATAAGCTGAGTTATACTCTGTGATTTTAAATGATCGTAATGAGTATGTTAAGGTTTGACTTAAGCACCTGCTGATGTTAGCATAACCTAAAAACTTACCGAGGAAAATGTTATGGACAGTTCCAAGAAGATACTACGCATAATCATCATATTTATACTGCTCATGCTGGCTCTTGTGGTGCCGGCACGTATAGTTCTGAAGGAGCAGCCTGCCTCCGGCAAGCTTAATGTAACCATCGATGGTGTAAGCTACAGACTCGATCGTGATGCAGAAGGTGCCATGCAATTCTACGTAGATGATGGTGCACGTGCCCGTATATTCAGAGTTCCGATGCTGAGGGCAGAGATTCTTGATAAGGATTCAGATACAAATGTCCTGTATGACACAGTTACAAATACTGACGCCGGAGAGAACCTGTCTCCTGCACTTGTATGGGATAGTGGTGAAAGTGTATCCTCAGATATAACCGAGTATGCCGTATATATGATAGATGTAGCCGCAGATAACTGGCTTCATCTCGTAGACTGGGGACTGACCGAAACAAGCTACGCCACAGGCGCACTCCCTGTAAATGGCAGCTACGTCGGTCCGTATCCTCCTGCCGGCAGCGGCAAGCACTGCTATATGGTCTATGTATTCTATCTGAAAGCATCGCCCGATGAAATCCCCGGTTCCTTCGATGCCCAAAACGGCAGTATCACGGATATAGCCAAGGTACTCGATGTGTCCGGCGGCGAAAGCGGCAACCTCGTAGCCGCAGCCGTGGACTACGGATTTTATACGAGATAATACACTCTGTCCGCCACAGCCATCGTCGACTGCCTGTGTGACACGATAACTATCGTCTTCTCTCCCCTGCACCTGTCGAGCGCCTGCAGGATGATACCTTCATTTATACTGTCGACATTGCTGGTCGGCTCATCCAGAAGTATGAGCTCCGCATCTGACAGAAATGCTCTCGCAAGCCCTATCCTCTGTCTCTCCCCGGCTGACAACCTGCTGCCGCCCGCTCCGACACGAGTCCTGAAGCCTTCCGGAAGACCTGTGATAAAGTCATATACCGATGCCTTCCTACACGCCTCTGCAAGCTCTGCATCCGTCGCATCTTCCTTCGCAACGCGCAGATTCTCCTCAATCGTCTCATCAAAGAGATACGTATCCTGACTCACCATCGTCACACTCCTGAGAAGGCTCTCCGTATTTATATCATCGATATCCATATCTCCATAGTATATATGTCCACCGTCCTTCTTCCACACACGCATCAGAAGTCTCAGCAGCGTCGACTTGCCGCAGCCCGACGGTCCCATGATTCCAACGATTTCGCCCTTCCTAACATCAAGCGATATACCACCGAGCACCTGCCTGTCGCCGTATCCGAAGCTGACTCCGTCACACCTCAGTCCCGTAAATGTCATGTCCTCGCCATCTGTCACAGCTCTCACCACAGGCTCCTCATCGAGCAGTCCTATAACTCTGTCCGCACTTGCAAATGTCTGCGTCAGATTTCCGGGAAGTGCCGCAAGTGACAGCACAGGTCCGAAGCTGCTGAAGGCAAGTGTTGATGCTATAACAACCCGTCCGACCAGATACAACTTGATATCATCAGCACCTATCCCTGACATATCCATAAGTGTCACATATCCTACCTCAGTTACAAACGTACTGCATGTATATACTGCAGTCAGAAGCACCGCTGCTATAACAACCGTCACCATGAGTCCTGCCACTGCCGAGGCAAGCACTGCAGAGCTGCTGTTACGCTTAGAGAGATTAAGCAGCTTATCGGTACGGGTACGATTCTCCTCCCGGCGTACGGTTTCATTTCTGTAGAGCAGGATATCGCGGAGCCCTTCTATACCCTCGAGGAAGTAAGCATTAAATGACGAGAACTCCTCCCTGTAGTTCACTCCTGTCTTCCTTGTAATCTTCGCAAATATCACCGGCAGTACAAGTCCAATCATAAGATATCCCGCAAGCAGCACCAGCATCGTCGCCGTGCCTGCAATCCACCTCACAAGCACCAGCACAATTATCGAATAGATAACCGCGATGCACACAGGTGATACGGTATGCGCATAGAAAACCTCCAACGTCTCTATATCCGCCGTAATCATGGCTATGATACTGCCCTTTCGCTTTGTCTCAAGCTTCGCCGGGCAGAGCAGCCTCAGAGCCGCAAATATCTTGTCGCGCAGTATGGCAAGAAGTCTGAATGCTATGTAGTGATTAAAGTACTGCTCTGCAAGCCGCATGGCGCCTCTCAGCACACCGCACAGGATGCACAGCGCTATGACGATATGCATCCACGACATACTCTCCGCATCATACATGTCAGTCAGTCCTTCAGCCACGCCCACAGCTCCGAGTGTTGTAACTCCTGTACCGAAGCCTGCACCGACCACTCCGCACAGTACCGCAAGTATTATGACAAATGTAAAGCTGCCGAGCAGTGTCATGAGACGGAGAATGAGGGTGAGTGTACTGTACTTCTTATGTGTGTCAGTCTCATCACGCACCGTATCAGTCATAACATCACAAGCCTCTCCTCCACGGACATCCATCCGTATCTGATTAGCCTCTGCGTCCGCTCTCCGGTACTCAAGTGCCTTCTGCGCATCATAGAGCCTTGCGTAACCACCACCGAGCTTCATCAGGTCGTCATGACTGCCATACTCTTTAACTGCTCCATGCTCCATATAGTATATAGTGTCGGCTGAGACAACATTTGCGAGGCGATGGGATATAACTATAACCGTCTTCGTGCGGGCAAGCTCCCGCACTGCCTCCATGATTATCCCCTCACTCTCTGAGTCGATATTGCTTGTCGCCTCGTCAAATATATAGATATCCTTGTCCGCTGCAAGGTTCACTGCAAGCGCAAGCCTCTGACGCTGACCACCCGAGACGTTGAGACTTCCCTCCGTCAGTACCTTGTCCAGACCTTCGTCTGCTATATCATCCAGCCTTACCGTGCGTAGTCTCCTGACTATCTCGTCGTCCGATATACCGGGACACGCCATACGGAAGTTATCACGAACAGACGCAGCAAAAAGCTTCGTATTCGTGCTGACTACAGAAAGGTGCGAGTAGTAGCTGTAACGCGACAGCTCCTCCGGTGCCACACCCCCAAGCAGGACACTGCCCGACTCTGCTCTAAGCACGCCCATGAGAAGCCCTACTATCGTAGACTTACCCGAACCACTCTCTCCGACTATGGCACTCATTCCCCTCGGAAATGTCATGCTGATACCTCTAAGCACAAATGACTTATCACCTGCCTGCCCGTGTGACGCTGCGCTGCTTTCCCTGTCACCTGCCTGCTTTTCTTCGCCACTTTCCTTGTCAACCGCCTGACCTTCTGCCGCATCACTCGCATCATCCGTTTCTTCACTCTCGTACGAGAAATCCACATCCCTCAGCTCCAGCGTGCAGCTCTCTACATCTCTGTCGCCCCACTCTGGCTCAGGCATGTCAAGCACACTGAGCAGCTTCCTGCCCGCACTTGCTCCGTTCATAGCAACATGAAATGCCGATCCGAACTTCCTGAGCGGCAGGAAGAAGTCAACTGCAACAAGTACTATAAAGAGCGCCTTCACCGGAGACATCCCGTACTTATACATAGACACAAGTGCTGCCGTTATACCCAGTGCAGCTCCTCCGTACGCAACCGTATCCATAATCGTCGTACTCGCAAGCTGCATCACAAGCACCTTCATCGTTATACGCCTGAACTCCTCAGCGCTGGCATTCAGCTTCTTATGCCAGCGTGCATCAGCCCTGAATATCTTTAGAGTTGAGAGGCCGCTTACGCTGTCAAGAAACTCTCCGCCCATCGATATATACTTGTCCCAGTACTTTGCAAATATTTTCTTCGCGTATCTGGATACCATGATGATTGACACCGGTATAAGCGGCACACAAAGAAGGAGCGTGACCGATGACCTCGGACACACCGGAAGACATATGATGAAGAGTATAATCGGTGCCGCCATGGCATAGAAGAATTGCGGTATGTACGACGAATAGTAGAGGTCAAGCTGCTCTATACCCTCAAGGCATACCTGAGTAAGACCCGACATTCCAAGCCCCGTTATATCGGTGCTTCCAAGCCTTACGAGCTTGTCATAAGCCTTATCCCTGAGGCTTCTTCTTACATTTCGACCGACTGTATCCTTCAGTTTACCGGCAGTAAGATCCGACGCAAATCTCACAACTATACATACCACCATGATTATCAGATATTTATATATATCCTGCATCCCACCTGCTGTGCCTGCAGCACTGACTGACACAGTACTTCCGGCCGCACCGCCGGACACAGCAGCACCGCTGCCTGTCAGCACACCTATAATCCCGCAGATAGCCGCCGCCGAGCCTGTACTCGCAAGCAGCGTCACAACCATACATGCGACCGCCCCGTATATATATTTCATATCCTTTCCGACCAAAGCCAGAAGCCTCTTGTCTATCATATTATGTAAACCTCTCTTGTGTTAACTTTCTCACTGTATTAAAAAAATCATTCATCATCTTACCATAATTCGCCTTGAATTTTACAGTTCTATCTTCTCTCTATAAACATTTCCAAATTTCTCGATATTACATTATGTTTTGGAAATGTCAACTACTTTGGAAATGTCTCTTAGAAAAAAGGACACTCCCACAGGAATGTCCCTCAAATCTTATATGTCTAAACATGCTTTACTTAGAAGTTCGAGCCATTCCAGCCCCAGTTCTGCGTTGTCTCATACTTGACATATATGTGATCTGCCTTAATGCCGAGCACGTCACCGTATATCTTCGTAATCTCCGCCGTCAGTCTTGAAAATGCAGCCGCATTCTCTCCTCCATACACACTAACCTCTACGAAGCACACCGGCTCGCTGTTATTTCCTCTGAAGTACAGATGATACTCATCCTGAAAGCCCGTCATAAGCCACGACTCGCTCTTGCCCGGTATCACCGAGATAGCCTGTCCGAGCCTTGATTTCAGCTCCCTCTCCTGCTCTTCTGTGATTTTTACGCTTATCATTGAATTAATAAACGGCATGGCTATTACCTCCTTTAGTTCAAAGGACATTACCTCAGGAATGTCCCTTAATATTAGTTCAAAATCAATTATTCGCGCACCAACGCCCTTCTCACGCTGCCCTTCGGCTCCTTGATAAGCAGGCGAACAAACCATATATCAACAGCAAGAACGATAAAGCATGCCATATCGTTTACCTCCCCAAGATTTATTTGCCGTTTTATATTACACTTTTTGTGTCATGTAAGCAAGCAAGATACCGGGTTTTCTACATTTGCATTGACAAAACTACAAATCTCAAATAAAATCACCAAAAGAGAGACGGGTTTTTTCTTAGTAAAGTCTTATGACTCCAAAGGGGTGCTCGTTTCTTTTTTTATAGCCAATATATCATAAAGATACATTTTCCCCTTATTATCACATCTTATAATTAATATTGCGCCACAATACTTTGCAAAATTAAAGGAGCAAGCCGCTCAAGCCTGCTCCATCTAAAATTTGTCATTTATAGTATTAGTGAGGGCCTCCCGGTCCGCCGCCACGAGGACCGCCACCGCCGAAACCACCGCTGCCACGAGGACCGCCACCGCCGAAACCACCGCCGCTACGGGGACTGCCATCGCCAAAGCCGCTGCGACCTGAACCGCCGCCACGGTTTCCTCCGTGGCTTCCGCCGCCAAAGCCGCCTCGCTTGCTGCTTGCCGTACCGCCACCACGTCCGAAGCTGCCGCTGCTCATACGCTGACCACCGAAGCCGCCTCTGTGGCTTGTGAAACCACCTCTACGCGGAGCCTCATATCTCGGTATGCTCCTTCTTACATGTACAGGCATATGATAGTCATATACCGGACGGAAGAAGTGGTTCCTGTATCCGGGGTCATCCCATCTTCTGAACTTCAGCATCCTGTTTATACTGCCTATGGTTGCCAACGTTGCCAGAACTCCTGCAGTAAAGTTTCCCGAGCTGTCATATACACTTGAGCCTGTATCAGAAAGTGTCACATATCCGTTTGAGTCCTTAAGAGCTACCTCCATACCATACTCGGCACACGCCTGGGCTATGGCTCTCGCCTGATCAAGTGTCAGCTGCTGTGCTATCATCGCAGGAATGACTGATATAATCTCTGCCGTCTCCGCATCGCTGTATCCAAGCAGGTCGGAAAGCAAATCTCTTGCTGCTGCCGCACTGCAGCTTCCAAGTGAACTGAGTATCACGTAGTAGTCACCGGTTGCTGTCGTGGTTGTGCTTGCTGCCACTGCAGGAAGACTTGCTCCGCAGTACGGGCATACACTCAGACTGCTGTCTACATATTGTCCGCAATATTCACATTTTGCCATAAATAAGATACCTCCTTTGTAAATAATCCCTATATAAATCAACTATTAGAAGAGTACCTATCACGGCTGAAACGAGGCTGAAATTTCTCAGAAAACTCACATATATCACTAAGCACAAGGTTGCGAACTGCGCCGAGTCTCGCAAACAAAGGATATAGCTTTGACCCGGCTGCTCAAGAAATACTATATCAGTATCTCCGACAAGCTTTGTATCACCCTGCTTCCCTTCGGCAGCTTACCTGACAGCTTCGGTGACTGCTCGGTATTTATGTATATTCCCTTCAGTCCGACATTTGCCGCACCGCGGATATCCGCCACGTCATCATTTCCGACCATTACAGACTCAGATGCGCTGAGTCCGTACTTCTCCATGATGTACCTGAACATCCTCTCGTTTGGTTTCTTTGCGCCTATATCCGATGATATGACTATCCCGTCAAAGTCCTCCGTGATGCCAAGGTAGTCAAGCTCCGGTGCCGTGAAACACCTCTGTGCATTTGTCAGAAGATATACACCGCAGCCACTCTCGCGAAGCCTCACCAGTGTATCCTTTGCATCATCGAAGAGTCTCAGCTTCTGCACTGCAACTACTCTGAACATCCTCGCAGCCGCAGCCACCAGCTCGTCTCCTGCATCCACACCCTTATCGGTAAAGAGCCGTCTAAATACCTCTGCCAGATTTATCTCTCTCTCATCCACAACATCTATACCGGGAAAGTTCTTCGCGTCATGCCAGAACTCATGGCAGAGCCTCTTATACTCCGCCGCAAACTCACGTCCCGTATACTCTGCATCGTAGAACGAGTAAAACATCGCTATCTTCTGCCACAGGTAAGGCTTATCCTCATTTGCATGTATATCCACCAGTGTGCCATATAAATCAAATATATAATTCTTATACATATCATTTTCTCCTAATTATTTATTTTCAATAAAGTGGTATTTGCCCTTCCCCTTTCCGATAACCGGCTTTATTATCTTTAATTCCGTCAGCATCTTTTTAATATATGTTGTTGCCGTTGTTTCCGAACACTTTAACAGATTGCAAACATCCGAATTTCCAAACATACCGCCGTCAGTTTCATCATATATAATAATCATATTATGTTTAACTTTTTCCGAAAACACTGAATTCATTATAATCTGCTTAACTGCTTGGGTTTGCCTTTCAATCCCAAGTTCTATCTTGGGTTTACCTCCCTTTTTTAGCTGTAAATATTCTTCATTTACAGGAATCACAACGGAGGTTACATTTGCACCACCATCAAACTCTTTATAAAACAAATCCGGGGATCCGTTTTCTCTAAGGGATCTTTTCGCTTCTCCTATTCCCGTGCCAAAAGACTCTATAATTCCAAGTTTCTTAAACATATCCCTTATCTCGGGATTCTCGGTATCCCTTTCATTAAAAAATGACCTACTGTTCAAATCGGAAATCTGAAGCGGAGGCAAAGGTCTGTTATAATTTACAATATTAATCATCGTCTCAGACACATAAATCTGAACAGCTTTTCTGTTTTCATAGTTATTATGCACAATGGCATTAGCAATCAATTCCTCTACGCTCGTAAAGGTATAGTTTGAAAGTCTTCTGTTCTCCGCCTTTGAACCATCTCTTAAGACTATTGTATCCAGATAATTATCGTTAATGTAATTTACAATTGCTTGGTATTGCTTCCATATCGGTCCGGTAAATGTCTTGGACTGCATGCTCCTCTTTGTTCCAAACATATCAACAATCATCTCGGAATAAGCATAAGGAACGAAACGCTCCGGATTATCGCAGAACATAAGTAGTGCAAAGTTCTTAACCTGCTTTCCGGCAGGATCGTTTCTGTCAATAAGTCCAAGAGCCGTGCAGAGTTCTTCTTTACTCATATTTCCCATCACATGTCTGTCACTGGTTTTTGAAATATACTCCTTTAAAAAATCCAGATTCAAATCATCAACGGTTGCATCATTGTTCGATAATGAAGAAAAGTGATAGTCTGAAAATTTTCTCATCAAATCATACTCTTCTTCAATTCTGGCGAGTCTTGTCTGTGCCTCAATGCGGACATAACGTCCTGCTTTAAGCTTTATCTTCCTATCATGCTCTGCTCTGTCGCTGACCATAAAGGGACCGCCAGTCTGCCGGTTTACAACCACCAGGAGATAGTCCTTTTCTTCATACCGGTTAGCAATAATTTCGAAACGAACATTCGGATATAAGAATGGCCGTAACGAGTTAATATCATTTCTGCATTTCTCCAATTCCCCTTTAGAAACTCCCTTTATAGGAAGCACAGGAATAGCTTTTTCTTCATCATTGTTGGCTTCCTCAACACCGATAAAAATATATTGTATATCATTGTCGTAATAATTGTTCCCATATGCACATAATGTTTTAAGCAGTTTATCAAACTGTTTGGAAGAAGCTTTATATTCAATATAGGAGCACTCAGGCTCCCTGTTGTAAAGAATTTGATTTGCACGTTTTTTTATCTGTTCATAATCCATATATTCACTCGCTCCAATCCCAAGTTATCGGGCATCAATTCAAAGATATTGTAACTTAAACCCAAGTTTTGTCAAGTTCAATACTGTGAAAACATCCCGCACAGTATGTCCGGTTCATCTCACATAATTCTTCAGTCTTTCCTTCACAGATTCAGCACTTCTCACAGCAGTACCTTCAGATATGGATTTATGGTCGATTTCACATGAAGGCTTTCTGCATATTTTAGCAGTCTGCTTATATCTCTGCCCTCACTGTTTACATACATTTTGAGCACTTCCATTGCAGGCTCAAATCCAAGCTTATTACGATAAAGGATGATATCACAAACAGTCTTTTCCCTGTCATAGATGAAAAATGTATTCTCACCCTCACGAACTTCTTCTATCCCGGTACTATATCTCATATCCCCCATTCTATAAAATCTCATGGCTGGCCAGTCCGGTGAAGCCGGAACACGAGCACTTCTTGGAAGAGCAACGTCTATTCCCGAAGGTCGTTCAGTTGACATATCATAGTACACAGCGGCACTCATAAGACATACCACCCCATGTTCCGCTATTGCACCTACCGCATAAAAATCATTTATCTCACCGGAATACATAATGTTTTCATACCATCTTCGATTGACACATGATATAACTCCCTCATCAACAAGCCGTCTTATTTTATAATTCGAGTAACCAGCGTTATGGAACTCATCAATAGATATATACTGCCTCTCAATCAGTTTTTCAGGTATTTTCTGCATCATCTCACCTCTTAAAATCATTTTACTGAGTGCTTCCAATCTTGTCAATATGGATGCATTCAGTAAAATATATTATCCTCTGACAGATACTTCCTCCACTCGTGTTCCTCATAGGATCAGCCCCACAGCTTTGCATTAAAAAGTATACAATGCAATAGACCGCAGAAAACTCCGGCAGCCAAATCTCAGACCGCCGGAGCCGCTGCACTCACATTATTTAATTTAACGCTCTATCTTAATTACTCCAGCTCAAACGCTCCCGTGTAGAGCTGGTAGTATGTACCCTTCTGCTTTATCAGCTCATCGTGGTCGCCTCGCTCTATGATGTGACCATGGTCAAGCACCATGATAGCGTTGCTGTTTCTGACGGTCGCAAGCCTGTGTGCGATTACAAATACCGTCCTGCCCTTCATCAGATTATCCATGCCCTCCTGAACCAGTGCCTCAGTTCTTGTATCGATGGAGCTCGTAGCCTCGTCCATTATCATGACAGGCGGGTTGCTGACCGCCGCACGCGCTATGGAGAGCAGCTGCCTCTGACCCTGCGAGAGGCTGGCGCCGTTACCGGTAAGCATCGTATTATAGCCGTCCGGAAGCCTCGTGATGAAGCTGTCAGCATTTGCAAGCTTCGCAGCTGCGATACATTCCTCATCCGTCGCATCGAGCCTGCCGTAGCGGATGTTATCCATAACCGTACCGGTGAAGAGATTTACATCCTGCAGAACAATACCGAGACTTCGTCTGAGATCCGACTTACGAATCTTCCTGATATTTATGCCGTCGTAACGTATCTTGCCGCCGTCTATGTCGTAGAACCGGTTTATAAGGTTCGTGATGGTCGTCTTACCTGCACCCGTCGATCCGACAAATGCTATCTTCTGCCCGGGCTTTGCATAGATCGATACATCGTACAGTATCTGCTTGTTCGGTACATATCCGAAGTCAACATCCACAAGCTGTATATCGCCCTTCAGTTCTGTATAGGTCACAGTTCCGTCTGCCTGGTGAGGATGCTTCCATGCCCATCTGCCTGTCGTGTGATCAGCCTCGGTTATGTTGCCGTCCTTATCTATCTCAGCATTTACCAGTGTTACATAGCCCTCGTCCTTCTCGGACTCCTCGTCCATCATCTCGAAGATTCTGCCTGCACCGGCAACACCCATGGCAATCATCGACACCTGCATGGACGCCTGGCCAAGTGTCTGCGACAGCTGACGCGCCATCGACAGGAAGGAAACTATGATACCGATTGTTATCGTACCGACTCCTGTCAGGGAAATGTTAGTTGCGCCGACAGTTACCAGCAGTCCTCCCACAACGGCTATAAGCACATACATGAGGTTACCGATATTTCCGAGAGCCGGCATGAGGATGTTACCATACTTATTAGCCTTCTCACTGTTTTCGAAGAGCTCGTCGTTACACTTGACGAATGCCTCCTTCGACTCCTCCTCGTGATTAAATACCTTGATGACCTTCTGTCCGTTCATCATCTCCTCGATGAAGCCCTCCTCGGCTGCCATCGAGTCCTGCTGTGCCGTCATGTACTTCGCACTGTTCCCGCCGACGCTGCTTGTAACCTTCAGCATGATGAAAATAACCGCAACTACTATAAGCGTAAGCCATATACTGTAGTACAGCATAAGCAGGAATATCGAAGCTATGGTCAGTATCGACTGCACGAGTGACGGAAGGCTCTGTCCGATGAGCTGTCTTACTGCATCGGTATCATTTGTATAGGTACTCATGATATCGCCGTGTGCATTCGTGTCAAAGTATCTAATCGGCAGTGTCTGCATGTTATCGAACATATCATCTCTGAAGCTGCAAAGTGTGCCCTGCGTTACATTTGCCATGAGACGCGTATAGATAAACGAGCAGAGGACTCCGAGTATATAGATAAGTGCCATCGTCGAAAGTATGCCCATCAGTGGCTTTATGACACTGGCGAGACCGTCCGAGATGCCGGGCGTGATGCACTCGTCAATCATCTTCTGCATAAATGATGTCGCTGCAACAGATGAAAGTGCACTCACGATTATACAGATAATCACGACTATCATCTGAAATGTATAGTGACTGAACACATAGTGTATAAGTCTCATAAATGTGCCGCTGCCGGTCTTTTCGTTCTGCTTGTATACTTCCTTCTCAGCCATACTATACCGCCTCCTTTATCTTATTCTGTGTGTTATATATCTCCTTGTAGATGCCTCCGAGTTTCATCAGCTCATCGTGATTTCCGGACTCAACGATGGTGCCGTCATCCATAACGAGTATCTTATCAGCATCCTCAACAGACGAAACTCGCTGTGCGATTATTATCTTCGTAGTATCGGGAATCTCAGTCCTAAACGCATGACGTATAAGCGCATCAGTCTTGGTATCGACTGCACTCGTCGAGTCATCAAGTATCAGTATCTTCGGATGCTTCAGGAGTGCTCTCGCGATACAGAGACGCTGCTTCTGTCCGCCGGATACGTTGGTACCGCCCTGAGCTATCATGGTATCATACTTATCCGGAAGCTGCTGGACGAACTCATCTGCCTGAGCCTGCTTGCAGGCCTTCAGTATTTCCTCGTCGGTTGCCTCCTTCTTGCCCCATCTCATATTCTCCTTAATGGTTCCGGAGAAGAGGACATTCTTCTGAAGGACGACTGCAACCGCGTCACGAAGTGACTCCAAATCGTACTCTCTTACATCCCTGCCGCCGACCTTGACCGAGCCCTCTGTGACATCGTAGAGACGTGATATCAGCTGTATCAGAGTCGTCTTCGATGAACCGGTCGCACCGATTATACCTATCGTTTCTCCGGACTTAATCTTGAGATTTATATCTCTCAGTGCCGGTCTCTCGCTCTTCTCAGAATACTTAAATGTTACACCGTCGAACTCTATGCTTCCGTCGGGCACCTCAGTCACACCGTTCTCAGGGCTTACCATATCACTCTCATGGTTCAGCACCTCTGCGATACGCTCTGCAGACTCAACAGCCATACTCGTCATAACAAATACCATCGAAAGCATCATCAGTGCCGACAGTATCTGAACACCGTAGTTAATGAGTGACGAAAGCTCGCCGGTAGTAAGTGTTGTACCGCCCGACTCGATAATCATCCTCGAACCGAAGTAGCTTACAAGAAGTATTGCAAGATATATGCAAAATGTCATGATAGGTGTATTCAGTGCAAGTATCTTCTCAACATGTGTGAAGTCCTTCTTTACAACAGCACTCGTGTTATGGAACTTCTCCTTCTCATGCTCCTCACGGACAAACGCCTTAACTACACGGATACCTGATACATTTTCCTGTACAGAGTTGTTCATCGCATCGTATGTCTTGAAGATTCTTCTGAAAATAGGCATAACGCCTGCGGAGATACCGATAAGGGCTGCACCGAGCACGGGTATCAGAAGTATAAATATCAGTGACATCTTCCTGTTGATGGAGAGACACATGCAGACTGATATAATGATCATGAGCGGTCCACGGATGGCTACTCTTATCAGCATCTGGTATGCATTCATAACATTTGTGACATCCGTCGTCATCCTCGTTACGAGTGATGACACGGAGAACCTGTCTATATCCGAGAAGGAGAAATCCTGTATCTTGAAGTACAGGTCCTGTCTCAGATTCTTAGCGAAGCCTGTTGAGGCTGTGGCTGCGTATGAGCCTGACTTCATGCCGCACAGCAGTGACAGCATGGCAAGCACTATCAGCAGTCCACCATACTTTAGAATCGGCAGCATGGACTCTCCGGTCATCTCATCTATAAGTGCCGCCATAACAAGAGGCAGGAGACACTCGAGGATGACCTCACCCGTTACAAAGAGGGGTGAGAGAATCGATGCCTTCTTAAATTCTCTTATACTTTTTGATAATGTCTTAATCATTAGTTCCTCTATCCCTTTCTATCTCAATATTCTTTAATGACGTAACACGGATTACTCCGCGCTCTCGTAATCCTGCGACACTCGCACTCTCGCGCTTCGCGCTCCGTGCTCGTGTCGCTTTGCCATGCTACATGAAAAGCTTTCCGCTCACAAGTGAGCGACCGCTTTTCTATTCATGACGTAACACGGATTACTACGCGCTTACGCGCTCTCGTAATCCTG
>Ga0181612_118224_pt1 | contig 48593 bp, 25 predicted proteins | sample HoacroProtozoa21_FD_119630 | JGI IMG/M metagenome (GOLD analysis project Ga0181612, IMG submission 119630) | Hoatzin crop microbial communities from Cojedes, Venezuel. Combined Assembly of Gp0051906, Gp0051904, Gp0051908
CCTCCCTGGGCAGCCTGTTCCAGTGCTCTGTCACCCTCAGAGAGAAGAAGTTCTTCCTCATGTTCAGATAGAACTTCCTGTGCTTCAGTTTGTGCCCATTGCCCCTTGTCCTGTCGCTGGGCTCCACTGAAAAGAGTTTGGCCCCATCCTCCTGACACCCACCCTTGAGATATTTATAGGCATTTATAACACTTTTGTTTGTAATGCTACTTGAAGTGATCAAAAAATTGTTCACTAGCCTGGGCTGAAATAGAATGTAAGAAAAGAAAGTTATCTTAAAGCTAAAATACAGATTCCATGAGATCAAGGGATTACTGCTTGGTTTTGTCGTGCAGGAAAGAAACAAATCTGGGCAACTCGGTAGCTTCTATGTCCTGGAGGTCACTGACAGATTCGTAACAAGCACCACTGAGTGTGCAACTATGTGGAGTCACTGTACTCCTGCCAAAAATCCTGCAGTTCCTGGGAGTAGCTTTCATCTAGCTGCACTGTGGCCATGTCTGCTGGTACAAGGAACTCAAACCTGACCTTCACAGAAAATTCTTTTTTGGAAGTCAGACGGGCTCCATTTATTGCTTGCAAGCTTTGGACAGGAATTTAACTTCTGACTTTAGTGAACCAGGTGGAAAAGGAAGGTGGCTGTAATTAAGGTAGCAAAAAGAGTGCGCAGCCAGGAGAACCAATCGATAGCATACTTTTTTAATGTTCTGTTACAAATATGAGCTACGTACCTTTTCCGCAAGAGACACGAAACATGTTAAAAACAGGATTGGATTAATACATACTGCACTTCTGCATACTGAGAAGGGAAGCAATCCATTTCCCTCAAAATACATTTTAAGGACTTTTACCTACCATACATACACATTTGCAAAGGTCAACCTTTCATCTTTTAGAGCCTGTAATACAGTTAACTAATATTTAATTTCATTACTCTAGATTTTTATTCTTTTGTTCAAGGATTTTTTCCTCTGTTTAAGCATAGTAGTCCTGAGTCCCAAATTAATTTCGTCTACTCATCCCAACAAAGATGTAAGGATCAGTCCTTATGTTTTATTTTAATGAGCATTCAGATGATATTCCCTCCGTCTACTGCAGAAACCATAACCCCTCCAGACTTTGCTTCTGAGAAGTGGTGGTTTGAATTGGAATCATATGCACTACCTGCTGTGCATAGTGCATCTCCAAAGTTAATGACTGCTATTTTTGCCCAATTGCTTTCTGCTTGTGTACTGTGTGGAAAGAGTTGCAAAGTGATTTCAAATATTTAAAGAAGCAGGAAGACAGCGTATTATTTAATAAAATTATTATACCTACTAGAATATCTGCATTTTCACTACATCTGAAGGCTTCCAAATCTTGTTGCAACTTGTTCTTAAATACAACAAGCTATTAACAGATAAAATTTTACTTGCAAGTAAAAATTAGTAAGTTTTGGGAAACCCTTGCCCAAGCCAAGGTTAAAGTCAATGCACTAGATATAAAGAGCTCTGAGCAGCAGGGTGGAAAGTAGGGAAAAGGTAAGTTACAATGAGGAGAAAACATGAAAAAACAACATATGAAACAGAAGGAAATGAGAGAGAATAGGAAACGAGATGTATAAGTTGGGGAGTGGTTATGTAATGAAAGGATTAGTTCACTGGAGAGAAGACTGAGATCAGAAAGCAAAGGAAAATAGTAAGATCAAAGAGAAAGATGCCAAGTGAACAGGAGAGTGTGCAAATACTAGGCAGTGAAACAGGGAGGATAGGAGGAGGACAGAAAAAGGAAACTTCAGCAGACAGCTAGTAATGGAGAGTGAAAAACAAAGTTACAAGTAAAGTAACAAATCCAGAGAAAAAAATTGCAAGCATGAGAGATGAGATCTGAGGGGGAAACAGTTTATCTGTCCCTAGGAAAAAAGACAACTTCTGCCATGCTCTAATGGTGGTAGCAATGACAGAAGCTGCTGATAAGGAAGATGAGTGCAGGGATCACTTTTTGGTTTTGTTTTTGATTTTAATACGGTGTATGCCTGCTGTGACCTCATGAAAAACAATTTCTACCCAGTGATCACCTTTCTATTACTCTCTTTTCCGTATTTGTAACCCTCTGTATTTTAGGTTAATATTATTCTCTTCCCAAGAAGCTTCAGGTGTTGACGTTTTAATTTAATAATTCTCCTTGCGTTAAGCAATTGTGATTGCCTTCCACAGCAACCTGGTCTTGATCTAAACCAGACCAACAGCCATTCTAATTAAAACTTTCACTAATGGACTTTATTTCACAGACAGACAAGAATCAGAAAATCTAGACTGCTGAACTGAAGACGCTGCCACTTTCCCTTGCACTGAATGGGAGTTACCTTCAATTATTTTAATTTCTAGAGGAAGATCTTCTGTGCACCCAGGAAGGCCCTTTTAAGTTCAGCTACTCCTGCTACTTTTCATCATCAAGAAGCTCACTCTGGACTCACGGCTTTGTAACCAACCTTAAGGAGCTGGGGATGCTCCTTGGCTCTTTCTCTATTCTGCAGGTCTTCTGCTCAGCAGGACCATTTATTTACCTAAGTCCTTAAAGAGATTATAAGCCATTTACATACCTGTTCTCATCACATCGAGAAACAAAATTTATGTTCCAGACTGCACTATGAGGATATCAGTCTGCAATACTGAGACCACTTTAAAGTCGGCCAATGTGGTGAATGTTTTGGTAACAGCAGCTAAGATTTCCACTCACTGTTCCCTGCATAAGCCTCAGAATGGAAGGACACAAATGAGTCACTGGCAGCCACCTTACACTGGGCACATATTCCTTGTATGTCCAAGATGCTTTGTGCTGGTCCACAGTGAAATGAATCCCAGAACAGGCATCTGGACTCAGCTGTTTCCACTTTTCTGCATCAGGCTTTAGACTAGAGCAGGTGGAAGAAACAGCTGGAAACCTTCTGGAGTGCTTTTAATAAATAATTTCACCAGGCTCAGCTGCACAGCCCCTCTCTGGCTGCTAAATTCCTTTCACTTGAAATTTATATAAAGGATTAGCAGCTGCCAAATAAGCATAGGACAACTGCAACAGGTGATGAGCCTGTCATTTTTCACAAGGAAATCCTAATCAGTCTGTTCCTTAGATAAAGACCCACCACAATTCACTTCTAGTGCTAGAACAAGATGTGGATTTTGTCCGAGATCCGCAATTACTTTCTGAGTGCTATTTAGCATTTGCAGAACATAAGTACGCTGAAACCTCTCCTTTCTAGTGTTGGCTTGCATATTTTAGTCCCTGTTTTGTTAACACTCTGTTGGAATATGCTAATACCTTGATTAACGAGCTTCAAGATTCTGCTGCTGATAGTCTGCAGTTTGCTTGAAATCTCACAGGTATGCCAGGCCAAGCTTGAAGCTGAACTACATCTCTTCACAGGACTTTAACCTGAGTGCCAGTAAAATTCTTCACTGGTTACAGAATTATACGAAGGATTTAGTTCAACGTGTTCTGTACCAACAGTAACTTTTTCTCATGGAGCTTTTACAATTACTTTTACTAGATACTTGTATTCCAGCTGAATTTAATGCCTCGGTGAGAATCAGGTCCTATGATGACCTAGTTCTAGCTTCTAAAGTCCAGGCAAAGATATGCAGCAAGAGGGGTAGAGGGGAATACAGCTTCGCTCTCAAGTTGCTACTATCCCCTGGAGCAATCGATATGATTTTAAGCTGTCATTCATATGGCAGAGGCTGCAGGGCCATGCAGCTCTGCATCTGCATCTGCATCGCTGCTGCTGCTCTGTGCTCACAGCTGCTGCTGGGCTTTGGCATACCACGGTGTAGTACAGGCACTTGTCAGAGAACAAGAGGCTCCCATTTGTCTGTCAGGCAGATCACTGTCAGCCTGGAGTGGCTACCATGGAAATATCTGGTAACGCTGGCGTAACAGGAGGGTCAGGCCTGTGGTTTGCAATAAGTAGTTTGCAATCATAATAAACTATTAGTTGAAGTCAGCATTCTGTAGTTTAGCCTTGCTGAAACTGAATCATAAATACATCATGTGCTGCTATAAAACACTGACAGGACTTACAGGAAAGTTACTTCACCCTACTTGATATATAAATATATGCACATATACACAAATATTTAATCTAAAAGCAGACTTTAATGAACATAGTTTCTTACTAATAAGTATTTAATTGCTGCAGATACGGTATTTTTACCTCTAATTGTAGGTGTAGTAAAAATTATTACCCTCTTTATGTACTGGGATGCATGTAACACTGGTTGATCTACAAAGCAGTTTATAAAGGACAGCAGACCTGCTCCTCTTAACCACTTGGCAAAGTAATTATACCTGATTTTCTTCTCATTCAAAGCACCCAGAAAGAAAAAAGGGAACACAGAATTAGCCTGGGCAGACATATACTGCAACAATATAGATGGGAAACAAGTGACATACATACTCTGAAAACTGGTGCACATTCTGCTGTCTGTCAGTACGAATATCCACAGTCAAACTCAAATCCCTGCATTCTGTTTCCCTACCTCACGTCTTGACATTGCAGATCTTAATACTAGCATTTAAAGGTGCACTGAAGCACACTTCTCTCCAGGTGCTCAGAAAGTGCTTGCTCTTATAACAATGTTTAATTGCTTATCCTAATCACATACTTCTGTGATGCATTTTATGGCATTGTTGGAAAAATATGACAAATGTCATAGAGGAAGTCTGAGCTGAGCCTTCCCACTACTGTCCTTCAATTCCTTCTGCAACCCTTGCTATTCCTCCCCCATCAAACACCATTACCAAGGCTCTCTAGGGTTTTCACACATCTCCTCCTCAGTCAGTTTTCTATGACAGAATATCTTTTCTGAGCTGAAAACGTTCAATGAATTCACCATAAATTCACAATTTAAGAATATCTGAGCTATATTTTCCAGAGAATTTACCATTAGTATGGAAATGTTTCCTAGCCTCTGTTTGTGAAAATATTCAAAGAATAATTTACATAACCATTCACACTCATATTTGAGGAACAAATATTTCTTCTAGTAAATGTACGGGTCATAAACATGCATTGGAAAACAAAGCTGAATTTTTTAGAGAACCTTCAGATATCCAGGCTCTATTCATATCACTCACATGAAAATCTCTTCTGTATGTAAGCATTTTCAACTCAGTACAACAGTGACTTCTATTTACAACACCACTGCAGTTAAGATGTTTGTGTTATCATTAGTACATTATTCCTGATAGCCTGCACTTCCAACACTGCCATGAAGTAACACGATGAAGTTCATGTTATCCACAAATTCTGTTATGTTCTAATAGTTTCAGGTGTGTTCTCAAACATAATGTGTAGAAACTGAAAAGTAGCAGTTTTCTTAAAACAGACTCCTAGTCTCTTTCACAAACATTTACAGAATATCAAAGACAGAGGAACATGAACAGCAGCTTAAAATCTGTTGTAGTGCAGATCGTGCGTTATGGATGCTTCCCTTCCCCTTTGCCCTGGGCACATGCTCATCTGCTTGCGATCATGTAATATCCTGATAGCAACTACAGCTGTTATTTAATGGATAAATTCATATTGGGCAAACACACATATGCACTCTATAGATAATCTTGCTTGCCTTCTGGTCTTCTGTGTCACCTGCTGTGCTTTGGTATTGTGCTGCTGTTCAGCTGAATTTACACAGTTATCAGTGCAATCTTACTGTATTTGGCAGTTGATCAAAGGTATGGAAAATGAACAAAGGCTTTTTGAAATAATGGACTAGGTCCTCAGTTCAGCTGCTTCGATGTATGCTAGCTGAAGTCCTGTTCCAATATCATCAGTGTCTTCAATCAATCAATCTTTATTGCTACAACCTTTGTCACAGCAACTAAATAAAAGCACTATCCATATACACACTGAAAAAGCACTGCACTTCCGTAAGCCTCTGAATGCAGGCATTGTTCTGTTAATGGTCTGTATATAACCATCCAAAACTCAAAGTCTGTACTTACTCCTAAAAAAAAGAAGTAAATATAATGTCTGTGGTATGGATTCTGAAAACAATCTCTTGGTATCATTACCAGGATGAGTGCAAGATGAGTATTTTAGAAGTGAACTTTTGAGCTCAATCTAAGTTTCAGAAGCATTTGGATCTATCATTTATTTGAGGGTTGTTTTTCCTGTAAGTGGCTAATTAGTGAAGATGGATGTTTGTAAATGGGTGCTCTTTTCTTGTGCATCCCTAAATCTAGGTTTTATTAATGTGAAGAACATAACCCTTTGTGAAAAATTTCCCCTTGTGGGGGTAGTTATGACGCCAAAACAAAAAGTGACATTTATAGGAGGTTCAGGTTAGAAGAAAAAGAGAATTCCTTTTGATACACAAGTGTTTGAAAGAGCAGAACCATATAAAACAACAGAAGGCAGGCTAATGCAATGAGGTTATTGCACGGAATGTAGAGCTTGCCACCATTACCTACGAGTGTAAATGAAAATGGCAAGCAGTTCCTGCTTAAACAGTAAAAGAAGTGGTTAGCACCTTTCACAGGGAGAATAAACAGCTGAAATGATTCTAGCTCGTTTTTAGAACAACAAAGCTCTGTTTGATGTAGAAAATAAATAAGCTACCACCTTTTCACTGTCTTTGATCATTAAAGATAAGAGGCTCCATCCTCCAATTTCAGATTGCAGAATTCAAGAGTATTACTAACAAGAGGAATAGAGTAAAACATATATATGCATACATCTACATTACACCATGTATAGTATTTTAAAAAATAGTATTTTATTTTATAGTATTTAAAACTACAGTAATCACGTCATTTTAATACACTCCCCCCCCTCATATAAATGTACCTATGCCTATATATATTAAGTAGCAATCTGAAGACAACTGGGTTTGTAGAATACCTATACAGCTTGCCTGTTGTATTTTTTTTTCTGTGACAATTGCTAGGTTATAAACTTTGAAGTTATTGTGTATGAAGCAATGAAGAGGATGAGAAGTTCAAAATAAGGAAGTAAAAAAGCATACTTTAAATTCTACACTTACCAGTGTGGATGGGGCACAATGATTTTTTACATCACATACCTTTCCGCAGTAAAGGGAGCAAGTGTAGGATTATGCTATGTTGCATATCAGTCCTTAACTGATGCTCTAGCCCCTTTGTGTACAGAACAATCCTTACCTACCAAGCTCTGTCTTAATCCATTTGCTCTTAGGCAATAGCTGAAGATCTACCTCTACGGTTTAGAACTTCGTAACTGATGGGTAACAGTGAGTGTACTGGTTTTAAGATACTTGATTTAATATTAATCTAAAAGGAGAAGAGTTCAAGGAGAATTTGCCTAGCACACTCTTAAAACACTTTCTGAAAGGACCACTAACTGGCTAGCACTCTAAAATGATGGTACTTGCAAGTACTGCTCACTTTTAAAAATCTTCTATTGCTTCAATTTATAAAGCAGGTGTTTCACACTCCTTCCCAGTGAAATTAACTCCCTGGGGTAGCTGGGATTCCAGGACACTTTTAACCACTGTCCTACTGCTTCCAGGGAGTTCACCAGGCTGACTCCAGTTGCCACAGGTCACTTCTACTGCATAAAGCTCTATGTTTACTCATTTCCTGATCCACCAGGTACATGGAGGAGCTGCCTGTTGTGTCTGCTAGACTAAAGCGCTCGCTACACAGCGCTGCCATCCTGTCCAGTTCCCTGACACAAGGATCATGGATCTGCAAGAACGGACACGGTTGTGCTGCTAGGACCTCAAAATCACCTTCAACACAAGTTGGATTAAGGTAAGCGGACAACAAAAAGTAGGCTACAAAATCCAAATATGGACATTATAGTCACAAAATACTTAGCTGAAATACACAGAAAAGTAATGTTGCATCTACTTGTGTCAAGATCTTATCCAGCAGGTCTCTTGCGTTTTCTACATAGGGCTTGTTCCTCAAGTGCTGCACAAGTAATTTGATATTCCTGTTTTCTGGCTATTGGCTATTCTGTCTTTCTCCAATTACTAATGCCCCTTTTGAATGTCTGAATGACTGAATTTGAATGACTGAATTATTAATAAGTCACTAGCCTTCAGAAGGGTAAATGCACTTTCTCAACTGGTGAAACAATGTTTGTCACAGTTTGCAGCCCACACACACCTTGAGTTTACGTTCTATGTATATTGGTACCCTACACTTTACACACACACCCCTCAGCATGACAAATAAACGCAGCTCTTTGCTGACTCTTGACTCGGGCCAGCTTGACAGTAATCAGTCACTTTGATGTGATAATGGATTTGTGCAGACTGACCTTCAGCCATGCCTTAAAGCACACCTTGACAAACCGCACACAGACACTGCTGGTGAAAACAAAAAAAGCAGTGACAAAGAGATAAGTGCACATCTGTCAGGTGTTGTGGATTTGGCATGGTTACATGATTGACACTTGTGTTGTACTACCACCTAGGAAAAACTGCTTCCCTATCTTTCTGCCCAGGAGCTGGGATATCTGTGCACTGTCTTGTACTTGCCTACCAGAATTACACAACCTTACTCCTCAGTATGTGGCCAGACCATTTAATGAGATACAACAAATACTGACTGTTGTAGGTATCTTGTGTTTTATGTCATGCTTCTCTGTCTCCGTGTTTGGTACTGAGAAACTTCTTTTGGTATGCCTTTCAACACATTTTCTCAAGGTCTATTTGAGTTATTTTTGATCAAATCTCTATAAAAAAATGATTTTGGGGTTCTACAATCAAATTGAAAAATATTTTAAAAACTGGGTTAGCATTACACAGAAAGAAATGTAGGAAATGACAATCTAGGAGAGCAGAGTGAGTTGAGAAGAAAGATTTCTCTCCTTATCTTGGAGGGTTAAGATACTTCAGTGACTATCAGCTTGAGTAAATATTTTTTTTGTATTTGAAATACAGGACAGCATCAGCAAAACAACACAGAGTGTATCTCTGACCTCTTGTCCCACTTGTCAACTCAGCATGCTGGATAAGTGACTCTCATGAGAAATCAAGATTCTAAGAGCAAAGGATTTACTAGGAGACAAAGGAGCCTGTCATCTTTCCATTTGTGTTAGCTATGTCCCACAATGTCTTACCACCTGCTCAACTTTGTAGCTGAATCAAGCCCTGGGTTTTGAGTGCTTTTTGGTAGAGGAAGGGATTTTCTTGGCTTGGAAGTGTCTCCTGTAACTTGGATGAGGGCTTTAATCTCTGAACAATTGGAATAAAGGGATTACTTTCCTCAGTTTGCCAAATCAGATTTCAAATGATGTTTTACCTGCTGTGAGAATGGGAGAGCTTGGAATCAAGCTGGAATTTTAGTGAATAAAATGTTTACAAGGGTAAAAATCAGGTCTATTATGAACTGATACCTTGAGAAAATTTGCTGTCGTTAGTGCCAACAGAAGGGAAAAAAGAAAAAGTACCTGCCAAACTCCACAGTTTTTAAATAGTATCCACAAAGTCAAATAAAACAGACAAAATGCTTCATCCATAACATAAATCTATAGAACTTGTCAGGGGTGTTACTTGGTCTCTAGATGACCAGTTTGAAAGCAAGGCCCAAACTACATTTCTGCCATCTGCTGACCACACTGATCATTTTGACAGGTCTACAGAACATCTATTTTAGTCCAACACAGAAAAACCGTGGCGTCAATGGAAAAGTAAATTGGTAGCATTCTGGGGCTGAACCTAGCAGTGGAAATCAGTCCAGTTTAATCAGCTGGCACGAAAAATCTGTAATTCAAAGTGGAACTGAATTCAGAGCAAACACCTGCCTTTTCCTCCAGACTTTTCATAACAGCTAGGCTACAAACTTTTGCTGGTAGCTGGGAGTTCAAAGTTTTACTGATTTGAAGCTCAGGGGACTCCTGTCCCCTTCTTCATTATATTCAAAAAGTCACGCGTTATTGCCCTTAGATACAATTGTCTAAAACAGTAAGAAAGGGAGATGCTATGGAATTATAACAATTTCTAATACACTCTACACAGCTCAGAATCTTCCCACAAACCAGTAAGCACATACATGATTAAAATCAATCCCAAATTAGCAGTCTCTCTAATGGGCTATTCCTCTCATCCACGTCGCATGTAACCAAGGAGACAGAGATATCTCAGCTTCATGTCTCCTTCTTGTTTCTATATTCCTTTTAACAGCGTGCCACATACTTCTTTCATCTCCTTCCCTCTGATGAAGGCATGGCCCATTTCATTTTAAACAGGAACCATTCCCTGTTAGCAGAATGACACTGCATTTATTAATACCCGCTCTGTCTCGACAGCATCAAAGATACTTAGGTGCCTAACTTCTATGAATCTAGTGATTGCTAGGTGGCTAAATGGTCTGTGGATGAGTGCCCGAGTGCCCGATTAAGAAACTCATGAGCTTCTCATAGTCCCCAAACCCACTGTTCTTACCTCACCCTTTTTGAAATATTCCTGCCCTCAGGCGAGGCTACCTTGTCACGTTCAGTTAAGCTTTAAGGTCTATAGTATAGTAGGACTTTGAAATCCATCTGAACAGTAGACCGGAGAATGGATGGTTTACGCATTCTCCCTGGCTCTGCATTTAGAGAGAACCGAGGAGCTTGTATGGTCTCTTTTCACAAAGCAGCTTACTCCCCACGTACATGTGGCCAGCAGGGCATAAGGACTCTTGCTGAAGAAGTTTTCTTCCAGCCGGCTGTCTCTTAGCTGACCTGACCCCCCCTTACATCAACAGGGGCCAAGGCAGGTCTGTGCCCTTCTTTCACTGAGCTGTCGAGCTTCCCACCAGTAGCTGCAGATAGATTTTATTTTTCTGTGCTTAGCTGTTGTTCTTTTCTAGATTAAAAACTTGGAGAAAAAAAATAACTTTTTTCTTCACGACTACTTACTAATTTTGAAAGGTTCTGAAAGGTTGTATTGACACAATACTGAAATGACTATTGACGCAATACCGAAAACACTCTGACAATAGCAAACCAAACCAAACATACCATTTTCTGAAAATACAGGCAAGAGACGTTCAAGTACACAAATGCTTATTATGTTTATTTTTCCTGGCACTTCCTGGCATTTTACCTTTAAGGCAGTTGTGAGTATATTTGCCATAGATTGCATCTGTATTAATCTTCCCTACACAATCATTTCAATTCTGTGATCACAGTGAATTATAGACACACTTCTCTGGAGCATTCAAAAAGAACCTCTTCTAGTACGATCTTCTGTAACTAGAAGTCTAACTAAAAGCTCTTCACACTGACTAGGTAGTTGCAAGTTGGAAATTTTCTTTATTGCAGTTTAGCTAAGCTATGGAATGAAATACAAAATACAGAATGTGCTAGATACCTCATTTTTAAGTGTGTATATATATGCATATATGTCAAAATCTGTCTTATATAAATTGTCAGAAAATGAATACAAATGCATGCACAGAAACCGTTTTTCATTACACAGATATCAGATTTTTTTTTATGTTGGTACAAATTAAGTATGAACTGTTTTCCTTCAACATTTTAGGAAAAGAAAGTTATAATTTTACAATGTTGTTTACATGGTCTAATGTTCTATGTAGATTATGCTGTCCTTATGTAAAATTGACAGGGCATTACTGGGAGATATCTGGGGACGGCTTTTGATCGACCCTTATTCAGAACCCATGTGTCTCACACATACACACTAAAAACTAACATAGTGTAACAATAACTATTCACGACTATACTTTATAAAATGAAGAAGTATACACAAACTACTTCTGATCTTGTAAGTTCTTAAATTTTCAGAACTGCTGATTTGCAGAACTAATCATGTGAGGAATACTATAATCTCTCATGGAGAGCAAACATAATAAAATAATGATTTAATATAATTGAATCACCTTGAGTTTCACATCCAAATAAAATCCTTAAGTACAGACCAAAGAGGTACACTGCAAAGAGGTGAACCTTAGGTTGGAGAAGAATGAACCAAAGGAGGCAGAAAAAATAGACTAAAACGATTATTAATTGCATCAGGCCTAATAATTAATGATATGGATATTTAGTATTCATTTGTTGAACAAAATAAAGAAAAAAGTGATTTGAAAAGGGAAAAAAATGACAGTTCCAGGTAGCTTTGAAATATTTTCTCAACAATTCAGATATGCTTTCAGCAACAAATCCCGTGAACTTCAGAGCGTGATACTCAGCAGCTCCTGAGCCGAACCCTGGACTACAGAGCATGCTACGGAAACACAGCATTTGGCTTAGCAGGAACAGTGGAGGGCCTCCATTCAGCAGGCTCTGTCAAAAATGCAGACAAGTAGTGATGGAATGGTATTAGCACCATTCATGTTTTGTGCTCTGCTAAGGATTCAAATGTTGGTTTATTTAGGCTTCTAATGGAGAATATTTTCTTTTGCAGCTTTCATGGAAGGACAAAGACCTAAATGGATAAAAAGACACCTAACTCTAGAGAGGTTCTTCTACCAAATTCTGAAACTTGACGTAGCCTAAAGAACAGAACATAGTTCCATTCACTGTTATGAACCTATAAGAAACTTGCAGACGAGTACCACACATTTGCTAGTTCTCAGCAAAACAGCAGGAACATAGCCGAAATAGATCTGTTTAAATCAGATATTAAACTTTTACAAAGGTCTAGATAGAGCTGAATACGTGATTACAGTTAAAGTCTGAAAACTAACGCCTTGCTCTGTCAGTAGAAAAACAAATGAAACCTGGTTTCTGTTCATTTGCTTTCTACTTTGAACTGGACCTGACAAGCAGAGACACTATTTTATTCTATAGCAGCTCTCTAAATGGCTGTTCTAATGGGTTAACAATTTAAAAGAACCAAGTTAGTGAAAAATATTTTCTAGAGCTAACTAATTCCTTATGCCAGAGAATTAATATGGCCATAATAATAGTAAATTATGTGAAACGGGAGGCTGGCACTTTAAAAGTACAGAAACTGTGTCACCTTACATAGCACTTGATGATCGTTTCTAGCCTGCAGGCACAACATACCATATAAGCTACAGATAAATCTTGTTTCGTGAAATTTGCAGAGGGCTTTGATATTTGTCAGCCAAAAATTACTATTAAAATGAAAAAAATGAAAGAAAAGGAATCAGAATTTATCTAGTGCAATAGGCCTGAGGATTCCAAATTAATCACACTTTCTCGCTGTAATCTAATTTGCAATTAGATTTGCAAAGACTTCAAATTCTACGGTGCAGCTACATATAAAATTCTAACTGATTAGGAGAGTGTTAACGCAGTGATTTTTTTTGGGGGGTGCATTTTATTTTTGCCAATTTTTTTTTTTTTAGGCTTCAAGGAAAATCTTTGAAGATTTCTATTAGATTATTCTGGAGACAAGGTAGGAGCCTGGAAATTTAATTAGTTCTTTTCCTTTCCCATTATTATTTTTGTGGATTTTAAGTGATCCTAAAGATGCCTGGGAAGCAGCCTGCAGCAGCTGACCACTCTATGGCAACAGGTGGTCATTTCTTGTATCCAACTGCAGAATATTTGCTTTGGTGGCAGAAATGGAGAAAATTAAATCTGTGCAGAGTAGCAACAGCATCCATGATGTATCATTGAAATAGTTTATACCAGGCCCTTGGTATGGAAATAGCCCATTGCAATGCTAATTAGCACACCTACTCCGGAGTTTTATGCTAGATGCTTTATATTAGATTCTTTTGTCCAGCTTAGCAAAGATTTGTAGGCTTTAAAATATTTGTATCTTCTAACACTTTGCAGCATATATTAATTTTCCAAAATCACACCATCTCAAAACACAGAATTTGTGGAGGATCTCAAGGAGACAACTCTTCCATTTAAGTTACAGAAGCCTGAAAAACCTACAGCAAAATTATGTCATAATTAATGCAGATATAGTTAAGTAAATCATGTAATAACTTTTTTTCTACTAGAAAAGCAACACAAGACAAATGTTCTCAGCTGGATGCAGTACTTCTGCGTAACAATATTATGGAGTTTTTAATTTACAGATTATATTTTGGGTGATTAATATTGTCAAAAACATAAATAATCTGCCTCAATATAAATACCGATTTGTATTTATTGTACTTAAGGGTTTTACCCAGTAACAGTATATCACTGTCAAATATAGCAAAAACTCACTGACTAAAGGCACAAAGTTCTGCTTTGGAGCAGCACACTGATGACTAATGTACAGTTTACTTACAGGCACATTATTATTTTTTATTTGCAAATTAAGCTTCTGCCTCTTCTGTGCTGCTGCATTCCTTGATCTTAAAAGATAGAAATATACAGTCTCTTCTTTCCCCTCTGCCACTCCAACCGCCAGCTGCTCTGCTTTCAAATGACTGCCATGAGTATTTCCAGATGGGAGGAACCTGGGACCGTGCTGTACTGATGTGCATTGGTATTGATTACTTATCTCCTCATTTGAGTCACTTCACCTCAGTATTGTCTCTTATTTTTCTCAGAGGTCTGAAGAACGTAATGAAAGCTGCTCCTCCTAATTTATATCAGAGGCTATGATTTAGAAAAGCACTTGAACGTGTTCTTAAGCATTTTGGTGAGTAGGTCTAGGTTAGGCAGGGGAAGGACTGAGGCGAGGGAAGTTTCCTCTGCTGCAGCGGAGCAGGTACCTAGCTCTGCACTGTTCAGCCTCATAACACCAATGCTGGGAAGGGGAGGCTACAGTGAAAACTCAATTCTCTTTTATTTCATTTCGTAAATGAACACGTGAAGTGTAAAGTGAATTATAGAGCTGCAAAGCAATGGACGCCTACTCCGATTGAAATCTGCGGGAGCTGGACATGTACAAACACTTTAGAGTATCTGGGCTCAGTGACTTGATGAGATTACTTTGAAAACCTGGGACAGAGCAGGGATCACAAATTTAGTACTGCTGGGTTGCCTTCAATCTTAATTTTTACTATTTTGGGGGGGATTTTTGTTTTTGTCTACTAGCAGCTGCATAACAGCCCAGCTGCTTAGTGTGGGATACTTTACTCCATTCACCTTGTCTGCAACTGAGAGCAAACAGCCCTTAGCTTCTCTGCTTAGATGATTTTGATGGATTTTTTTTTTTTAATTTTCTTTAATAACATTTCCCTAAAAGCTCTGGGACAATGGCAATCCTAATAAGAAAGAAGATTGATTTAAGAACAGTCATAAAATGGAACTGCTGACTCACTTGTATTCCTTAAGACCTACCTGACTACCAGCTTCTCTGCTTAGTAACAGGCAAAGGAGAAAAGCTGAATAACTTGAATCTGATTAAAGTAGTCTCCTCTCTGACTCTCTCTGCTCAGACTGTCAGCACTGCAGGTGGGTCTGAAAGTAACTTTTTTATCCTGCCATCAGCTGTGAATTATGTGCAGTCTTAACCCCCTCTGACAACATGCTTAAATGCCTTTTTAGCTTCAGGCCTGTAAGACTACACGCGTAGACGGTGACTAGAGGCACTGGGGACAGAGCAGGCTATTTCAATCCTTAGACAAAAGAAGCAGTAATTCTGTGCTGACTTGCCCTCTGCCTGCTGCCTTCAAGCTTAGTAGTTCTCATCAGTCCCTAGCTATTTCTACTCATGGCCCAGAATATCCGCAGCCCAAATAACCTCCTAGTCAGCCCCTGGAGAAATTCAGTAAAGCCCTGATACATGTGACTCATGAGTAAATGGCTTAACTCAAGGTAAGACTTTGAACCAAGCAGTATTTCTTTATTTCATGAAAAACAAATGGCAAACCTTTCCCCTTTTGCTCAATCCAACATATGTATCATTCTTAGAATACGTAACAATTCAGCTGAAAGTGACCTTGCAGGAAAGGTGAGTTAGCACCACTGCCATTTAAAAAAAGATTTTTTTAATAGGATGATTGACAATAGAATATGTGCAGATTTCCAACGACTATCTGCCAGCTGAGGGGACAAAATTTCAGCATTTTCTGCTGTGTTTCTCTGGTGAGCGGCATTCTGGCAGCTGGGGACTGCAGAAGGAAAGAGTTCCTTCCTTGGACTGCCCCACAAAAACTCATTCTCCCCCTTTTCGTCAACACGAAATTGACTGGCAGGAGTGTAGCATCAGGCCCTAACTCAATGCACCTCACTGATTCTACTCTTGTGGAAGGGACCATCTAAAACAGATGACAAACATAGCAAGGAGTATTCACTGGCATGCTGCCCAAATTTAAGTGTTATTTTATTATATGTAAATATTAAGATCACCCAATTCTAAGCAACTAGACTTGAAATGGGCTTCTCCCAGAGGTGATTCAGTGGAGAAAACAGATTTTGGTACTCTGCTGCTGCTAGGAAGTGTTTGTCTCTCCATTGTGTAACGCAGAAATTTTGGGGACATGACCTGGCTAAGCTCCATGTGTCAGCTGAATAGCTTATTTCATTCAACTTTTCCCCTGCAGAATTATAGTCTACACCTCAAAGCAGTAGGATATTAATTACAAAAGACCGATTACTTGTCTTTGCAAACTGCATGACTGATGATTACATAATATTATTTTCTACCGTAAACAATGTTACATATCATTCAGCTTTTAATTTGCTTAGTTAGGCAGCTGACAAAGTCCCTTTTCTAGATTCACTGTAAATCAGATTAAGCTGATGGAGTTTTATTGTCTGCTTTCTGTTATACACAGGAATGGTGATGTGAGCAGTTGCTCAGTTCTTCTAGAGAGAGCTCAGCTAATCAGTGGCAAAATTGGCTCTGTAAAATCCAGCTGGTTTTAAATTTTCTTATCATAAATCATGTCTTTCGGTCAGGGGCTTCTGATCTCTTACAAGGGCAGCTGTAGAGAACACACAGGTACACTAGTAATACTTGCCTTCACTTACAGATTATCATCTAAACCATAGATTTTGGCCAGTGATGAGCTGGGGAAAAAGCACAGGTGAAGGACTATTTCCTGTCAACCAGACGTTAATTTCTAGTCATGCATTCAAACAAAACCCTACAGTGTAAGGTGATTCCTCACAAGTTCCAAAATATGTGCATGCGTGGCCACACAGCTCCTGGAGATGCCAGACCTATGTCCGCATCACCTGGTGTTCTCTGTGCAAGGACATCAGAGCCCACGAAACTGGTGTCAATGACTCCCGCTCTCCTTGCAGCCAGACAGGACCATACCACACAGACACAGCGTTCACTCCTCTCGCGTTTCAAAGTTATTCTGCTGGATTGCTCCCTGCCCTGACGTGTGATATGGAGGACCCTGGGGCCATGTGCTGTCAGCTGGGCTCTCACAGGCTCACTGCTGCTGAGTTTAAAGTGGCTGTTAGTTCCAGGCAGGGTGGTATTTTCAGGGAAAGTAATATTGATGGATCTTCTCTCTGACATGTTCTCTGACAATGTCTTAACATTTTAGGGACCAGCAGATGAGATGTTAAGCCTACACTTCTTGACAGGGTCAATGTGGTGGAAACAACGTATGTCTGTAAGTGCCACACGGTGTATGGGTCTATGGTGCAAAGGAGTCAGATTCTCTTTTCCAGTGGAAGTGGCCTCACAGCCTTCCCGCTCTGCGGCCTGCATACTCTGTAAACCACTGAAGTTCACACCCCGTCACACATTACTCCTGACATATACAAACCAAGCCCGAGATTCCCATTCAAAAAAAAAAGGTTTGTGAATAAAAAATTATTTTCAGCTCCATCATAGTTTGTGAATTATTGATGATAACTTTGACCTATATCAAGTGCAAGAGGGGAACCATGGGTAAATAGAGTTCTCAGAAAAAACTGAAACACCTAATTTAGATCCAGAGTTTGCTATACAAGCATGAGCCACAAAAAAAAACCAAAACAAAACTTATATTTGTTTTTACTTTGGAAGGGGTCATTGCTCTAAAGCAAGTCTCACCAAGAGGCACCACTCAGTGTCCAATTTCAGTGTTGTGCAAGGTGCTAAAGAGAGGGTCTGCTGGACAGATAGTTGAGAAAAAAATGAGAAACCCTAACTAAAGCCTTGAGTGCCAGTGCTGGTCAGTGCAGTGAAGAGACAAGAAATCTGACATGTGGCTGTGGGGGATCTCTGACCACAAAAAAATGTTATCACATGCCGTTCCCCGACTGAAGGACTTAAAGGCCAGTGCAGAGGGAGAGGAACAAGAAAAAGCATTAAATACAGTGCACAGGGAGGCAGAAAAAGTGTTTTTTGAGACACTGTTGTGGGTGTTGTACCTTCAGCACAGTGCCAGGCAACAAGTCTTTAATGGCTTCTGCTCCTAAATTCTGTTTTTTAATTGACAAACTACGAATAGAGTACAAGAACGTTTATAATACAGTGCAATATAGCAAATTCTTCCACAGTTCCTGTCAGAGCACTTGAACTTTTTCAAAGCTGTTTTTCCACAGAGTACCATAGTCCCCCTCCTTGCTTATTCCAGGGAAATTCTAAATTGTACTTCAGATAAAAAAGCTGGTGACAGCTACTGAAACTCTTGCAAGAGGGGAGATACCGACACTCCCTCCCCACCCCCACCTCCCTGAGAACAAAACCCCTGTCTGAACCATGAGCTATCTTAATCACATGGCTTGGAAAGTACAACTTTGGTTATCTAATATAGCTAATATTTTTAGAACTAGATTGTACAACCGAAAGTCTATTTGCAACCATCTAACTCTAATTTATAGAGTGCACACCTTTGTAAATTCAAATAGCCTTTGGAACCCAGGCACCTGCAAACACCTGAAATATTAATGAACATGAAATACAATGAGCTTGCAAACTGCGTGAAAACTCAGGAGTTTAACAGTACTCATTCAGTTGTGAGATTGTGGCTCAGGCTGTTTACTGGTGACAGCTGTGCCCATAGTACAGCTCAGGAGCATAACAACCCCCAACAAAGCACTGAGGCATAAGAAACTGCTTCCTTCACATAGATGGGAAAAAAACAAACCATGTTTTCTGATCTGTATCTGGGGAATTTTGCCTTTGTAGTACTCACATTTCCAACCCAAACAGACTATTTTATTTCGTCCAAGGAGACTTCTTCATTCTACAAAGACAGTCAAACCCAGAAAATTAGTTTGACTTTCTGAGCTGAGATACATTCATTTTATCTGTATTCTTCTTCGTAAGTGAGTAGAAGGATAAGTCACTGTCTCTTAGTCCCTGCCTGACATTTCTGAACAATAGGATGGGTAAGTAAATACCTATTTCTAGACTAATGGGATGGGTATTCTTCCATAGTGAAGCTCTGGAGAAAAGAGCTGCCATTGAGTGGATACAAGGAAGCCTCCTGCCCAGTTATCTATCCCAATAACTGTATCTGCCCATCACCACCCTGAGCAGAGCTTAGTTGCTCTACTGAGTCCCACTGTTAAATTATTACCTTTATCCAATTTTGTTCTGAAGAAAACACACAAGTCCCTGCCCAGGCAAACTGCAGTCCTTGCTCTGTCATCTTGCTGCTTTGGCTTAGCGTTCCACTTATATGACAATACTGCCTTTGTTCCTGGGCCTAATTAAGTACTTTCTAGCTAGCAAACTCATGTGAATAAAAACATTCATCATATGCCAGTCATATGCTTCATCATAGGAGGAGTTGGTTGCCATCCTTCCCAAGCAGGCAGATGTAGGCATTACAAAACTCAGTACTGACACTTGGGTCTCAGATTGACTAACACCTTTGCACTTATTTCTAAATATTCTCTCCACTGGGCCTCCAGTTTCCCAGATGCCATGCAAGCTAGAGGGCTACTAAAAGCCCGTCTTCCATTATTCTCTTTTCTTCCCATCCCCTCCAAGCATCTTCTTTCTGTTACTGTTAGAACATGGTCAGTTGGCTATCTTTGTTAGATGGTCACACATTCCTGTTTTTTTCAGCCAGAATCTCATACATAGGATCCTTGTCTAAGTATTCTGCTGTCCTTTATGCCAATTGCCTACTGCCTAGCAGGCAAACACTATGCTCGTTCACAGCATCTTACGGATTTCTCGGAAGCCCACTCTCTGGGTACAGCCTCACTGCCTTTTTGGGGAAAAAAAAAAAAAGAGATTGATGACATTTCTCTCTCATTTCTACTTCTGTTTTCAGTAAAGAAAAAGGTGAATATGACTGGTCAGTTCCCTTAGGTTACGCCATTTTCCCCAAAACAGAACCCCTTTTTAGATTTGCTCATATGTATACTTGTCCTTGCATTATACAGTCCTGGTTCAGATGGGGTTCTTGCTCTGTGATATGCAAATTCAAATTACCTGAGTGGTTTAAATCTTTAAAAGGTCTTTAGCTGTGAGAAAGGATTATTGTCTTTTAAGTATTTTAAGTGTTCTAATAAATTAAAATCATCCTACTTTACAGAGTCTCACTGTGGATGCCTTCCCCCATCAAGAGAAGATGTACAGTTTTATACAGTTCGGTAGTTTTACACTCCTCAGAGTAGGCTGCAAAATATCAAGCTGCTGTTGACAACTTGCCAAAAGGTGTTTCTGGTTCCTTTTCCCTTCTTTCATTTTAGGGACTGAGAGACATTTACTTTTTGAGAGGTCCCTTGTCAAATTTCTTAAAGAGCCTGGAGTAAAACTATAAGCCATGAAATGCCTGGCTAGGAAGAAACATATTTATCACGATCTAACAGCTGGATGTCTTGCAAGATGCTATGATCTGTTCCCAATTTATTGTTTGTGCTTAAGCATGACTTAAAGCTGAGTTGCTTTTAATTGGTTTTGGATCAGGCACTATTACTTATTCATTGCATCACAGGGGTGTTCAGGATCTCCAATTCTGGAACTTTCTCCTGCTGTGTGAGGAGCCACATACACAAACCAGAAAGCCTCTTTGTGACTGAAATTATCTATCACAGCACGACTTATTTTTCGAACAGTTATCTGAAAATCTTACCTACTATTTCCAAAGTCCTACGCAGAGTAATTTCAAGCTAAAATATAGAACTAGTAGCAAGTAAAAGTAACCCTGCCAACGTTCTAAAAGGAACAAACAAAGTATTTTTATCTGCATGACTATTTACACAAACATACATATGTGCTATGTAATTACCTGTCATTCCGGGATCCACCTTACTACACTTGCAAAAACGGAGAGGTATTTACATGCGAAATGTATGGATATCTGCTGACTGAAGTGCTCTGCAAAAAAGAGAAAGTTATTATTTTATTGTCTATGCTTTATGTTACAAAAAAAGGGAACTGAAATACAACAAGGTAAGGGAAAAAAGGATACCTGTCCCCTGAGACCCTTCTGCTGCTGCCTGAATTACAGGATCTTCCAGCTGAATATACCCTTTATGTGGTTAATAGATGGCAGATCCTAACATGCAGGGCTCCTTAATTAAATGAACACAAAGCTATGATCCTCTCATTGTGCATTGATACTGTATTATGATAGTGCCCATATCTTGCAAAGAATAAACATTACACTGTGGTGTTTCCTTTGGCTGTATATATGCTACAGACATACATTTTAATTCAGAAATGTTGGATAAGATTTATCAGCACAAGTTGCTGTTGTTTACATGGGTAATTTCCTTACTTTGCTTAGCAGGTTTGAAAATCTTTTGTCTAGAGCCCAAAATGCCCTGTAATATCATTTCAGATCTGTCCAGGGAAACCTTTAATGAACCAGAAGTGTCAAGTATCACCCTCTTTCATATAGCAGTTTAATATTCAGAATGAATATTACAGGCAAATGGATTAGCTTGCCTTGATGTTTATGAAGTTGCTGTAAAAGCAGATGGATAATCACTATAGCAACTTAGCACATCAGGAGAGAGCCATTGAAAAGCATTCCATAATCAGGACCATGACCTTGACAGCCCTCACTTTCAATTGCCTAAACAATACTTTTCATCTGCTGTAATCAGGCAAATTTGTTGCATGCCAGTAAACCTAGCTGGACTATTCCAAAACACCGTCTGTGCTGGAGTGAGCAAATCTAAGAAAGGTCATGCATCTCAATTTAAGATATTTTATTACATTTTCCCCTATGGCATCTCATATATTCTTGTATTTCAAACTTAATACACTGAAAAAATAAAGTAGCAAGTGGATGTTATGTATCTTAAATTTGGTAAGACGCTGTCTCTCAAAACTTCTTCATAGACAAACTGAGACTAATGGGCTAGATAAGCGGACCACAAGGTGGACTGAGAACTGCCTGACCCGCCAGGCTCCAAGGACTACAATCAGTGGCATGACCTCCAGCTGGAGGTTTGTCCGTAATGGTGTACCCCAGGGGCTGATGCTGGGGCCAGTACTGTTTAACTGCATCACTGACTACCTGAATGATGGGACAGAGTGTGCCTTTGGCTGGTTTGTAGATGACAGGAAACCGGTAGCAGTGGCTGATACACTGCACTGGTGTGTGGCCATTCAGAAGAACACTGACAGTCTGCAGAAATGGACTGACAGAAGCCTCATGATGTTCAACAAAAGAAAACAGAGTCCAGTAACTCAGGAGGAACAGCCTCAGGCAACAGTACGGGCTTGGGCCAAGTGACTGAAAAACAGCTTGGCAGAAGAGGACCTGGGTGTGCTGGTGGACAGAAAGTTGAATGTGCACCAGCAATTTGCCCTTGCAGTAAAAAAGCTCAATGGTATCCTGGCCTCTGATAGGAAAAGTGTTCTCAGTAGGTTGAAGGAGGTGACCCTCCCCTTCTACTCAGCACTGGTGAGACACATCCGGAGTCTAGCTCCTGTGCAAGAAAGATATGGATGTACTGGAGCAAGCTGGCAAAGGGCCACAAAGACGATTAAGGCATTGAACATGTGTCATATGAGTAGAGGCTGAGAGAGCTGCAACCTGATGGGGGGAGCAGTAAAATAAGATGGATCCAGACTCTACTCTGTAGTGCCCTGTGATAGGATAAGAGGCACAATAAGCTCAAAATGAATTACGAGAATTCCACTTAGACATAAGAAAAAAACCTAAACACTTTACTGCGTGAGTCATCAAACACTGAAACAACCAGTTCTTCATCCTACAAGACATTCAAAACCCAACTGGACGCAGCCCTGAATAACCTGCTCTAGATGACCTTACTCTGAGCAGTGGGGGCCGGACTAGACAATCTCCAGACGTGTCATCTAATCTCTGTGACAAGGCATTGTGATAGGACCCTAGCCAAAGGAGCTGATGCTTGATTTTCTTCAATCAATTTTCCCATCTGCCATTGTCCAGAGATGTTCACCTTCCACGTTGCAGGCTAGCCTGACGTCAACACCCTGTTCTGCTGCTCCTCTCATGACAGGGATCATTTTGTAACTCTGTAATATGAACAGAAATTTAAAAATCTGTATCACAACATTATCAGTAAGAACTGTTGAAAGAAGAAAGGAAAAATAAGGAATGAAGTCCAGCACAACCTTCCAACAGCTGATATGTGTATCCCTCCTCTCTGGCAAGTGCTGTTTCCAGCTCCAAAGGGAGCAGACAAGTATGGCTGCCTTTCAACCTACAGGTTGAGGGCATGAACTATTCTACCTTTACCATAATAGTATTACCAGTGAGAAACTTGAGATGTCTTAGTGGCTTAGCTGAACTACTCTACAGGCTGTTTGAGCATGTGGTAACTAGTTTCCATGGAAATCTCAAAGGATTATATTTTATCAGACTTTCTGGTATTTATTAATATTCAGCTGAGGTGAAAGTATCACATGCACAGGCCTGAGGATGTTCCACAGATTAACCAATGAGTCTCGAGTATTTATTTAGTGCTCACACAGATTTACTTAGAAGGCAATGAAGACTTTGTCTCACAGAGAAACACAGGTACTGGATTCAAGGGACACATTCAAGGGAAGAAAAGTGGCTGACCGCAGAGAATGGCAATGCCTTACTCCAGTAAGACAACCAGCAACCAGAAGTCTCTCTCCCTTCTTTTTGTGCTTGTGGTCCTAGTTGAAAACAAAAAGCTCTGGTGTACATTCAAACAATATTAAAAATTAATAACCTTGTCCTAATTTAAAAATCTCCATATTCATGAGATCTTGGATAAAGTTTTTATTTTACATTCAGGCCAACAGCAATAGCCAACAAAATCCCTTACTAAAACCAGCAACAACATTTTTTTCACACTCCAGCTACTCTTTGAATAAAGATAACATTTCTAACTTGTGCTACTGAGTTGACTAATGGAGACTTCCCTGGCTGAAAGTAAAGATGCACTGCTATCCCTTGCTCATACCTAGGGGATGAATTACCCTTCTGCCATAGTAGAAAGAAAAGGCATGGCTTTTTTTCTTAGAACAACCTGCTTTCTTTTTAATTCCCCATAGATAGGAAACGAGAAGTCGTCAGTTATGGCAGAATTTGTCATGCTGAGGGATGGAGCATAACTCATCTCAAAACAGTGTCAGCATTTGATGCTACACCACGAACAGCCCTGGGCTTCCCTGGAGTTAATCTTGATTTGAAAAAGCCAAGAGGCTCCAAGATGCTCTTATCACAGACCTCAACCTCCATGTATTCCTTTTCATTATGGCCAAAACAAAAAACAAGTGGGAGAAATGCCACCATCTAAATAGAACTTTGTATCTGAGAAAATGAAGTCATTAATGCAGCAACAGAGGAACAGGTCCTGTCTTTAGGCACACAGACTGGAAATAAGAGCCTCAGCTTGCTGAAGTAGCTGCACATTGCACATTGCCAGCAGGCAGTTTGTCCCCAGTGTGCTTTCTTAAATGCTACTGAGTTTACACCACATTGTCCTGCCTTGCTCACTTGCCTGAAAGAGTACAAAAACCACAAACCTAAGCAGTCACAGAATGCCGGATATCTGCAGCATGTTTTTTGTATAGCAGACATGCACCTGAGCATCTTCCAATGCTGCTGACCTCAGAAATACTTGGTTTTCAAATAATGATTAAAAAAGTGTGGACAAACATTGCTTTCAGGCCATTTTGTATAGACAAAGCTAGTATATTTCATGTTTATTGTGGTCTTCTCCAGGTCAAAAGAATGCTTGCTTTGTAGTAAGCATGTGCAGCCTTCAGAAGCATAACTAAATAAAAACCTAAGTTTTCAAGCTAGGTGTCAGGCTCCAGGCCATCCTCAAGACTGAGACCCACAGTACTTTCCTGCTGCCCCTGCGAGAGCAGCCAGCTTGGGAACCTGCTCACTTTGTCTTCACCCAGGGCCACCAAATTCTCCCTCACGGAGAAGGCCATCAGATTCTCCCTCCACTCCTGTGGATCACAGCAAATCACCTGCCAGCAGTTCCAGTTCTGTGGTTCACCCTTCCACGCTTGACAGTGAGATGAGGACAGTTTGCATCACAGTCCCACTAACAGGAAAGAACTTCCTTCAAAAATATGTCATATCTACAGATAGCAAAAATAGTCAGAGCTCTTAGCTATTTGGCTAGGATATATATTACACTCGTCGTATTGCCTCTGATAGGCTATGGGGCTTCATGGATTGGCACCTATTAGTAAATGTGGAACGTGTCCACTTGAGCTCTGACTTTGATTCGAAATTCAGTGATCACTGACATCTTTAAAAAGCAGGTCTGCAGAAGCACCCTGTAAGTTTTCTGCTGACCCAACCGATGACTGCATGGAGCCATATCATGTGTGGATGTAGACCTTTACAGAAACATTGTATTACTGTAACCTCGCTCTGTTGATTCAGGCTGTTCTCTTTTCACTCTATTCTATGAACAACTGGAGCAGGCTTACTGCCTCACAGTTGAATATTAATGCTTACTTATTAACAAAGCTCAAAAATTTTATTACAATGGAAGCTTTATTAAAATAGCCTTCTGAAAGAATTAAGATGTAAAGATAGTAACAAGTACCCCCCTAAACAGCCACATCAACATATTCAGCACCTTTAGAAACTTGTGAAAAACACCAAAAGTTTTAGTTCCCTTTTACTGCTTGGAAAATAACATTAAAAATCTTAATTGGCTTTCCCAAGGTCACACATTGAAGTCACTGACAGAGTGGCGACTGCAGGTTAGGTACTGAATGCTAGCAGCCATAGGACTGGCACTAGTGCCCTAGGTCTAAGCAGTGCCTGCCTATTCTTCGGCTAAATATAGCAGGTTGTTTCTTCCCTCTCCCCCTAAAGAACGAAACGATTTGCAATTTCTGCAGGCCGCTGTGAATTCGGTTTGGCGAGCTTCGGTGGCTGAAAATGAACCAACAGCAGGTGGCAGCAGTTCGTCACTCTCCAGCCTCTTCTGGGTTCACCAGCAAGAATGCCCGGCCCCGCACACGGCTTTTTGCCTCCTGAATTTGTCCTGCGTTTCTGCAGAAGAGAGTTTTGATTCTTCCGGAAACGTCTTGTACTAGGCTTCAAAGCAAGCCTGGTGCTGGGCGACTCCTGGTGATGCCAGGTATGCCCAGTGCCCGGCACTGAACACGCTGCCGGCCTCAGTGGAAGGCTGCTCGCGTGGATGCAGAGAGCAGTGATGCTCCAGGAGGCTGGGGTACAATGAAGAAAAAAGGGGCAGATAATTTTTCCAGTCTCTTGAGTACTACGGGAGTACCGTGAATTATGTGTGATGATCAGAATGACTTCTGCAGATTTCTAAAGCAAGGTTATAAAGCACTTCAGTATTCTCTATGAAATGAACCTATTAATTGCAGTGTTTTAAGTACTGCATTTCACTACATCAGAATACATGCCAGTAACGTATTTTTTGTTTATTTCCAATTAACATGCATGGTTTCTTCCTTCTTAACTTGCATTTTATAACACAAGCAATGTCTCAAGGATATGTAAGCTAATTGTTTTGCACTGAAATGGCTGTGTTTTTCATCTATTAGCTACAGTTATTGTGTGCAGGAATGCTGTTAAAACCTTAGTAAACGTTATTAAGCACAAAACCAATGATGACAGTTCAATGAGCACTAAGCTGTGGACTAATGGAATGATGCATGGTACAATGCAAGAACAAGGGGAAACAACAAAAGGAATTCCACATTTGCAAGCAAGCTGAGCTTTGTGAAATCTCTAAAGATACATTCAATAGGGTAAGGAGTGATTATGCACTTGCTGCAAGTTCTGCTTCTCAGCAGAACAATCTGGTTCTAAGAATCATAGTAAAAGCTCCTATTTTCATGGCATTACTAGGGGGAAAAAGCAACAAAACACCTCTATACATAGACATTACGGTATTAGGGAAAAAAGCAGCATAGGTAAAACTACACATTTTCTAGCTTCTATTCCTGTATAATTTTTATAATTAAATCCACAGAATGCCTACAGCTCCACTCAGGAAAATGGATTCTAGAAAGGCAGATGGAAAATCAGATTTTTCTCACATGTCCATAGTAAATAATGCCACCCTTTTGTGCTTAGGGACAGACATGAGCTAGATGCATCATTTAAATGCAGCACCTTCCCATAGTCACCCTGAACAAGTGAATTGGGATGTATTTCATTTTCAATGAAAGGCAACATGCCTTGCTAAATAGGAACCCCTCTCCCAGTAAACCAATATTCCATTCCTGTTTATTCCAGTGAATTCCAGCATGATTTTGCTCAGGTTGCTTCACATCTCTTGATTTCTCTTTTCTCTGTCTACGGATGAGGACAGGGATTTGCACCTCCTGTTCAAATGGACAGAGAACAAATGCTCTCTGATATTCAAGTAAAAATGAACTTTTGGTAGCACAAAACAGGAATAGCCCACTGATGTGTTAGAATTTATTATTTATTATTCAGGTTCAATCACTTTACCTTTGCTTCCATTGTTAGGCAGACTTGCATTTGACCAGTAAAGAATACAGTAGCAGCTGAGCCAAATGTGCTATTTTGTCACCCATGAAGAAAGAGACCAGTAGCAACAGGCATGTCAGGGGTACATTTTAGTAGGCAGCTCAAAGCTGGTTATGGTTTTAACAGTTTTTAATGTTTGACTGAACCAGTCCGAACATTCTTTGCACAGCACTGAATCAATAGGAGCAAAAGCAAGTTCAGAGGTGTTAAAGCTATTCTTTTTACAGCTTGACTTTGAGTGAGAGATGCAGAGATCACAAGCAAACTCCAGGGCAACGCGTATCTTCCCAAGTCTGAAAGAATTGCATTTTGCAGAAAGGAGGATAATTCGCAGTTTAGGGTTGCTTTGGGACACTTGTCATCAACATAGTGTGTCCAGCTTAATTTGAATTTCCTTAAGTACTATTCTCCTAGCTATTATTAAAACTTAAATTTGCTTTAATTAGCATTTATTAAAAAAACAATGCAAACATTCATGTTCTAGGGTTTTAGCATCAGTGTCTTTTTAACTATAGTATGCAATAGTTTGCTGAATTTGAAAAGAGGAAGTCTGTTTTATTGAAGTTGGACTGGAAGCATATTAAACTGAATGTGTATGCTTACACCAAGCCGGTAAAGGATTTAAGTCTGTTCTTCAACACCCATGTGATTACAGTAAAACTAGATCCCAAACAGGTTACTGAGCTGCAAGTTATTTGCCTGAAGCATGTTTTGAAAATATTGCAAACTGAACAACTGAAATAGTAATAAATCCAATAAACTTGCTCATGTTCACTGGCAATTCAGGGAGATGCAATGTTTTCAACAGCACAGGTCTTAGCCCCACCTGATCACAGACAGAAGCTGCACTGGTGGGATGGGGGAAAAATAAAAAGAAGCCATTACCAAAAGCAGACCTGGTGCTTTGAGCCAAATGATGAAATGCCTTTAAAGTACTGACGTTTAAAGCAACCATAATCTCAGCTGAGAATTAGTTTATTCTGTACTCCTCCGACTTCTTTAGCCTTACTACTCTATAACCCAGCTGTCATGCAGCTGATAACAGGCCCATTAACTCTTCCAAATGATGGCTCTCCTATTTTCGAACACAGTACGCTCCTAAGTATTCAGCCTCTGCTACCAACAGCTGAGTGTCAACTTTCATCAGCAGCTTTAAGCCACTCAGCTCAGCACCCAGTAATTTACTGGGTTAAATACATCACTATTTTTCACTGCACTCCTTATTCTTTCCCCCCAAATCCAGCCAAGTTTTTCACTGATCTTTCATGTGCACGTTGTCAAAACACACCCTTGTTCAGAGAAGTATTTACACACATGTATATTTAAGCCATACAAGAACTCCTCAAGCCAACTTAGCACAAGTAACTGCCAGAATGGGGACCAATTTGTGGGAAGGGTACTTCAAAGCCTTCTGCCTCATATTCAGTTTAAATTCTTTCCTGTTTTCAACCAGATTTTATAGCATTTGTGATGTGTTACTTTCCAGCATGCGGTGATATGCTTAACAGATTCCTACCTCTCTGGTTTGAATGTGCATATACATTACTGCTCTGAAGATGGAGCTAAAGATTTTTGCAAAGTTAGAAGGAACTGAACGCAAACAAAAGGAACAGATAAAAAGTTTTTAGGTTTTTTTTTTCCCCTTGTAAAGAACTGATAAATAAGCCATGTTTTCCTGACTGCAGCTTATAGAGCTGGACATCTGTAGCTCATTAGTCGTCTACAACTGTCATTCAAATAAATTAATTGAAAGAATTAGGTGCTTTCTAAAAGAGGGACAGAACAAAAATAAATTCACTTTTTAAACATGTTTTTTTAAAGTCTTTCTGACATTATCATCTGCCAAGCACAGACTAGCATACTGTTCCAAATCTTTTATCTTTCCTTTTTCTCTCTTCTTTCTCCTTCACTCATCTAGTGCTTGGTTTGTACGTCAGAAATATCCAATAGTTTCATTCCTACCCAAAGCTTTCATTTTTGGAGAGAGATGTTTTAGACCCCAGACTTATGAAAAGGCCCCTTGCATACTCTCTTTATCACAGTACAGTGGCATATTGAGTAGTACATCTTCTACACGGCAGTTCTAGCTCTGATCAAAATTATTTCAAATATTCTTTCCATGCTTAATGCTATGACTTTCAAAGATATTTTACAGTATTTTAGGTCTTCTGACAGTGTTCCTTTTGAAAGATTATTGTTAAGCATCTTGCTTACAGCTGATCCAAGAAATTCTCTCCATGTTTAATCACTTTACAGACTGCTGGAACTCTGTTATTCTCTCTTTGCTGGATACCAGGAGAGGAAAACTTGGACAGTCTTCTGTAGTAACAGCAGAAGATGATAATAGATTTGAGTTTATATGAATGCAGCCAGAAACTCCATAACCTGCTGGCACTACTGTCATGGCAAGGAGGACTGGACAAAATGAGCAGGAAAGAAGTCTGTTTGCACAACTGACTATAAACTGAGAATTATCCTTTGATTGACTAACTCAGAAGTTGTACCTAGTGTGCTTTTGTCTGTAAGTAAGCACTAGTGCGTTGAAAAACAGTCCAGCTATCCCGCTGCTACCATGCTGTGCCTTTATCGAGTAAGACAGAGTCCCATCCTATGATAAGGAATTAATTCCAGACATTGTCTCTTTTGAATACTGCAATTCAGTCCACTTCTGCCAAAATTCATGCAGTTCTTTTCAGGAGTTCCCATTAGCAGAGACTACAGCCTCCTGTTCCGGCCTAGGTCAGGATAAAACTGTTGTCAAATCCTCTCATGCTCAAAGATCCTAGGCATCCGAACCAGAATAAAATGAAACGAAACTGTTCAATCACCTGACACGGGACCATTCACTTGAAAAGTCCTACCTCCACTTTGCCCATTAGGTTCTGTGAAAACTGCCTTAAGCTCATAGCAAGGTTTTGCTATCAGGTTCTAAATAATCTTATAAACAGGTATTCTAAAATTAGATAGTGCTAAGGATTATAAACTCCACAAAGGGAGTTGTAGCTTTGCAGTATCTTTCACACAGTACACTGAAAGCTCCGTTACCCAGCACATGCTGCTGGACACCACACTCAAAACATCGAAAACCAACATCACATACATATTAATGTAACCTTTCATGAAGTAACGTAAGAAGTAAAAAGAACAATCTAAGAAAAAGAAATGTTTCTGGGATGCACGTTTGTGTGTGTTTAACATGCAAATATATGAAATTCAAAAACAAATGTATTGTTTACACTTGTTCCCCCTCCACAAATCCTGCTTGCCCCTGGTAATTACCACTTTCCTGCTGCATCTTTCTGGCTTATTGACAAACTTCAGTGATTGATGGATCTAGTTGTGTGGAAATCCACTCGAAAAGCCTTCTTTCATTTCACTTAGTGTCAGATTTCAATAGATTAGTTTCTTAACTACATAATGCTTTGTGCCTGTGTAAGGTCTTAGTTCTTAACTCCTGCATGTGATACTATGAAAAAAAAGTAAGAAAAGGAGATGATCTTTGAGCATGTGGAGTGAGTATATGGAAGTCTTACTTTTTCTCTCAGGTTCCTAGCTTTTGTATTTACCTCCCATAGGCTATCTAAAAAGAAGTTAGGCTACAACCTACGCTGAAGATAACAAGATCTTCTAATAAGAAAGAGGAGTAAAAAAATGGAGAAAATGAAAAACAGCTTTAGAAAAGGACTGGCTCTGAACGACAAAAAATAGTCTACCCTTTTATTGTATATAACCTGAAAGCTCTTACCTGAAAATGCAGCTCTCCATATAGGCTGCTGCCAGTAATTACCTCAATTACACCTAGTTACTTTTTATTGGAATTCCTCTGAGCCCAGGAATTTGTGGGCCCCATGCTGCGAACCGCACTGTTAGGAGACAGGCCTTAAATCAAGGGTTTTTTGTTGCTTGCAAGTTACGTGGGACAAAGATTATTTTCAACTATTTCTGTAAGCCCCAGCACAACACTGCAGATTGGTGTCTCCAGATGCATTAATTCCTCTACTGATAAACTCTACTGATCTTTATTACCTAATGCAGATCTTAAAGTTTTAAAGGTCTGCTTACTTTGTTTGAGAGATACTCTGAGATCTTCAAAGGAAATGTGTATTTTAGAATCAAAGCACTTTCATTATGAATACCGTTACTTATACTTGACAGGATAATAGGAGAGACAACTATTAGGCGCTTTCAGATGATGAACATTAGTTCTTCCAAATACCAAGACCTCAGTTAACTTGGCAAACCTCGCCCCGTATTAATTTTTGGTATTTTTTTCTTTTCTTTAAAGCAAAGCAGCATTTCTCAAACAGTTTTGCCTAATGCATCCTTGCAAAGATGACACAACCACGATCAATATAACCAGAAATAACACAGTAGAATTCTCTGCCTGTTCTCCCTAAAAGCATATCCTCCAGCTTAGGTGAGCAGCTCCTACACACTGTCATGTGCATCACGCTAGCTACGAGCCAAAGTGCTTTTCTAGATTAAGGTCAAAGCTTTCAGCATACTGCAGGTTTGACTCTACTTCTGCCAGAGTTTTAGTTTGGCATAGGCGAAAAGTGGTTTAAGTGTTTCTGTTCAATGTTGGGTGCCCAAAACAGTGACTGGGTACCCAAAACAGTGACCACTTCAGGCCATTTGGCCAGCATGACTTAATTAAGCCACAGCGGAAACATGCAGCTGCACCCAGTCTGCCTCCTTTCTAAGTCAGTTGGAGAACTGGAGAGGATTTTTCACTGAATAAAGAAACCATTCCTGCTAAAGACACGAGGGTGCTGTCTAGGACTTCATGTCCCCAGGATCCTAACTTTTGGCGGCTAGCAGAGATTCAGCATAACTTTGATAATGAGGTCAAACCCATACTATACCTTGAGTGTTCAGGACTGCTCTACATTTTCAACCCTATCATTGAAATGAAAAGGATTCAAAAAGTAAGAATGCAACCTCAGCTAAATTTTAATACGCTCAGCCCTGAAAACGGCACACAGCTGCTGGCTTTGGACCACCCAGAAAGAGCTACAGGAGCTTTTCAGACTGATGGTGTTTATAGTGTCCCTCTCCTGCTCACTGCTCCTTCTGTGATGGCTTCCAGAAATTTCACTGTCATCAGGAATGTAATAGTCCTTTCTGCTTCCTAAATCTTTCTCTGCTTGTTCTGAGGAATTCTGTGGTTACAGATCTCAGAGAATGAAATTGTTGCTGAAGTTGCCAGCTTGCATGTTGAAAAATCATTTCATGGCACATCCTTGACCAGTGGCAGATGGGAAGGCCACAAAATCATGCTTGCCCAAATCAGCCTGCTCTCTGGCACACACTGTTGCATACAGGTCCATCGTTTTCTTTGTAGAATATAGGGCTAAAGCACACTGTGTTTGCTAAAAACACTACATTTAAAAAGTGCTCAGCATTATGTTTTCAAAACAATTTAGATTTTTATTAACTGGGCTGAGCCCATCAATCAAAAAGACCTTTGTAACAGCTTCACATAATAAAGATACTTTATGAAAGGTGTGTCCCCACTTCTGGGGCCAGGTGGAAGGAACAGGGACAAGGAATATCAGGCTAAGGAGGCCTCATGACTATATTAACTTGCAATCCAATGTAAGACTGATGCAGTAAGTACCCCCTTTCTGGACTCCAGGCAGCCCAAACGGCTGCACTGTGACACCTACAGCTCCATGAACTCCCTGGGGAAAGCAGAGATTTCCTAACAATTGTGAAGGTCTGTGACTGCTTACCGTAACCAAAAGTTGTGAACACGGAGATGCTATTTGGTTTAAGCATTCTTTGCAAGCTGTATTACAAACTATGAAATAGACAGATACTCACATGCCTAAGATGTCAAACGTAAATACCACAAGGCTACCCTGTGATAAAAACTTTCATAGAGAATGCTACTAGGAATATCTGGGTCTGAAAGAAGTCCAGTCTTATTCATAGTCTCCCAGAGATGAAAGACATTTATATTGTGTAAACAGGTATTGGTAGCTAGTTGCCCTTATTATTTGCTAAAAATTAAATATAAACCCTTACTACTTGTTGACTTCATCTGCAAGGTGTTACTATGACTTTGCCTGTTAGATGAAAGAATACCTCAATATCAGACTTGGAGCCATAAGGTGAAACTTCAGGTCACTTTGTTCTCTCTCCTCCCTGAGAAGCTTCCAATTCACTCACCTCAGGGCAGCAGCAGCAGTGTCCAGCATCTTACCTCCCAGCTCACAACCCTTGAAAGGACTGACCTCACTACTGTCCAATCACACTTTGTTCCTAACATCTCCAGTGCAAAAGTAGCAAGAGTGGCGCACCCAAATCTTGCAGATATCCTGGTTCTTGCCAGAAGCTCTCCCTTGAGACTGATAGTAATTCTTATCATCAGTTTGAACCTATGTTTGTCAGATATGCTCCTCTTAACATTTACAAGGAAGAAAAACTAATGTACAGAACTACCTCAGCCTTGCAACACTTACTGCACTGGAATGCAAACAAAGAATAAAATGCAGCCATCATCCCTTTGTGTCTTTTTTAGCTTGGAGACTGAATGGCATTTTTATTGAATATGGATCTTACAATGGTCAAAGGCTAATATTTTATAAATCACTCTTTTTTTCACCGAACATTTCAGATTATTTTCATAGGCTCAACTCACTCATATTTCTGCTTCTCACCATAACTGCACTATTCCCCATCTGAAAGGGGATGCTGACACATGATTTACAAGGTGCTCCTTAGCTTTCAAGAGCAATGGGAAACTGCTGTTGCCTCTATGCCTACCGGTTCACAATATGACTGTACAGCACTTTAGTTCTTCAGGGATAACTACCTAAAGTGGTCCCATCCTAAGGTAACTTGATAATTTTAGAAAATTCCAGTGCTGAAAGACAACTTCAATTCCTACGGTTTTGATTAGCTATCCTTGAGAGATGACAGCAAACACAAAGAAAAGCAGTGGATAACTATTGAACGATTATTGTGTTATTTGCAATCCTGACCTGACAAACTTTCCAGAAGTTTTATCAGCTCTTCACCATTCGTGAAATACTTTCTGTGGTAACTATGAGGTTCCCCTATATGCCTTCTCTTGCCCATTTTCTCCCCATTAATTTTCCATGGTTTTCTTTTCTGCTCCATGAGGAGACACTGTTCAGCAAGAAGCTGTAGTTAGTTAGGAAGTTGTGCATGTCTTACAATGCACGTGTTTTCAGCAGCCTCCTCTCCAGATTTAGCAGCTGTCAATGATACAGAGATTTGGAAGTTGCCTGCACATATGGGTAGGATATAAAAGATTTCCTGTAAAGGGAACAAAATAAGAAAGACGAATTTCCAGATGCTACTTTTAGATGAGATACTGGTTGTAAGCACATACGCAGTCCATATAGTAATTAACTGTTCCAACACAGGAACCAGAACAATAGTGCAAAGGATGCTTCTCTGCAAATGAGCTAAAGGTTAAGGCAGCAATGATTAAGCATTGAGAATCAGAAATACTCTGCAGATAGGCTATAGTCAAGATAGTATCATTTTTAGTTTCTTTTTTTAAAAGAATAAAAGCAGAGAGGCAAGTCAGAACTGCTGAGAATTACTTTGGCTTTGCTTTTAGAAAAATAAAAAGTAAATGTATGAAATTATAATAGCACACTATACCATTTAAAACAAATAAACTGATTTCTGCTCATCATGTGCTGAAGCGCTTGCGAAAATATCTGCAGAGAAGTCTCAAAGTAGGAGATGCAATTGAAAATGAATGCATTGGTGATCTTCACGCGTGGGAGACACCAGTAACATTTGACACAGAGACAGATATTATAGTGCTCCTTTCTGGAAATGTTTCTCCTACAGTGACACAGCTGACATTCTACAAAGAATAACTAAAAACTCCATTTATGCAGTAGAAAGAATGGGCTCCATATTGCAAATCTCTATTTTTTTCAGCTTAACTATCATTTGTGGAAGTACTGACTTTTATGAGTTATATTTTTGCTTCCTGACTGGTTTTGTTATCTCAGATTAAATGTCTCAATTCCCTACAGGATAGAAAGGAAAATATTGAGCGTTAATTTCTGTAATTTCACTGGCTTTAACAACACCGCTTGAGTGAGTAATAGCAGGATGAACAAGAACAGGAACAGAATTCCACTCTAGAGATATTTTGCTTAGGGAAATTAGAACACATATAAATTCATATTTTAGTTAAAACAATAAGTATTTTATCTTTCCCATCCTACAGTATGTCACAGGTGCAAGGGAGAGCTCTGTGTCACTACCTGACAGCCCCTTCATGGGTGCAAGCCACCAGAGGCATTCTGAATAGACATTAGTTGGGTTGTGCACACCAACCTGATTTTGAACTTTACGTAAGCAAGCATTCAGAGCTTGAGGAAGAGAGAGACTGTTTGATGAAGTTACAACATTCGAATTTCTCCTGGTTATTACGTATCGTCATTCTCTGTTGTTTATTGTTTTCACTCTGTAATAATGGAAAGAGCTGTCATAGAAGAACTGTAGGAAACTAATTGGGAATCACTCAGAGTTTGATTAATTAAGTGCAATTTACTTTTTGACATTTTTGAAAGGAACAAAAGCTTTCCTACAAAGGTAAAGTGGCTGAGTTTCATTTTATCAGAATTCAGTTGTTTTCTTCTGAACATAAATGTTTCAATACTTTTATTTCAATAATCTTACTTTTACCTAGCACAAAGTCACAATAAACTGTGTACAATCTCTGAACTACATTCACTGCTACATTATATCAGTTTAATGCTGGTATAACTCTGTGAAATAAAGAGAAAAAAAATCTACTGACTTAAACATACAAAACATGTTATACACTGCTAAATTAATTCTATAATATAATCCCCATATATTTTGATTCTAATATCTAAAAAGATGCTGTGTAAAGTGAATAAAGAAATTAATAAAATTTGGCATTATTTCATAGGCTTAAAGTATAAAAAATATATTAAATGATGTGCTTTATTTTAATAGGTTCATATACCTGAAAAACATATATCTAAGAGACAAACCACCAAATGCCATTTGCAATACATAGCCTAAAAAATGAGCTAAATTTGTGTTATCATTATTTTATTGTGGTTAATTTAGAGCACAGTCCTGACTCCTTTCAGGAAGAGTTGACTCTATTTGCTCAAACTGGTTTTGGATTAAGTACAAAGCATTCAAGACACTGGAGGTAAAGACAGGATAGCACAAGACATCTTTGTTCCAATGAAGTTCTTTTTCAGTGTCAGAAGTGAATTCTTCCTGCAATTCTACATTATGATCACATAACTACAGTAATGTTAACAAATGCTTATTTTTTCTTCAGCTAGCTTAGTAATGTTTACTTTATGGTTGACCTATTTTTATCAAAGTAATGATGTAAATAGCTGTGAATTGTGTGGTTTTGTATACTCAGTATTTCTTGCTTTACCTGTCAACCATCCATTGCCTTTTTTGGGTGTCCAAAGATGTCAAGATTACAATTAACACTAGACTTGTCAGATTCTCAGACAGTATAAAACATTGGCCTTTAACCCATTTTTGACTGTGTGCACTGACAGTGAAAGTTCAAAATCTGTATGAGGAAGTGTTTGTGAACTGATGTGTTTCAATTTCTTAAGAGAAGTGCAAATCGATATTACTGGGATTTTTCAAACTCATGCAGCACAAGGCTGTGTTGCCTTATGTTAAAGTCGGTGCACTTAAAAGAAATGCACGTGTCAGATATTTGTAAACGTGACTGATACTTTAAGAACAGATTTCTTTGATTTCTAACATATGCATAGGGAGAAAGTCCATATGAATGAATTTCAACCTGGCTTAAAAAAAGGAGACTTTCATTAAGGTTAGTATTTTCATTGTTAAAAACTGCAAATGTAGAAGGTAAACACCAAGAAACAGCAGATACAGTAAATATAAAAAGTCAGGCAGAAGACTAACAGATGAAACAGCTGACTAAGAAACTGGCTGGCCCACCTGGTGTTACATATGTCTCACTTTTCAGGTGCTGCAATTAAACTGCTCACAGAAGTCTGCTTCTCAGATTGTCCCTAAGAAAGGAAAAAAGAAACAGAAGAAATATTTAAAATCATCCTGGTTACAAAAACCTTTGTGCCTGGTCATCAATTTATCACCACAAGGCAGACACTCAAAATCTGAAATCTTGAGAACAGCAGCCCCTCTGCCTGCTGCTACAAGTTACCGGGGGAATAAGCAGGGGTGAAAGCCTATGTCGTATCAGCTGCTCTACAGTGCCAGCTTGTATGCACGCTCTCGTAACACACAACAAGCACGGCAACACTCAAGGGGAAACAACAAATGAGAGATCAGTGGACCTACTCACAGTGTTCGGTGCTATTCAATATCAGTAAAGGCAGGAAAACCTTTTTCTACCTTGAAAATAAAGAAGAACTACTTCTTAAACACCAGAAGTTCCTTGCTTTGAAGCAGTTTTAACACTTGACATATCAGTCTAATGAACAGGGGTTTTTTTGCATTGAAATACAGTGGCACAGTCTTTATTTAGGAAGGTAGCTTCATTATTTTAATATTTGATACATCACAAGCAAGCCTCTCTCCCACATAACACATTTTTTCAGAATATTACTGCATTTAGTCTACTTTCCTATAAGTAAACCTCAGGAAAATGGTAATTCTGAGAGAAAACAAATACAAGGATATCAGAAAGCTAAAGCTCTGATATTTACTGTTGTCTTTCCTAAACTAAACCATGTATCCAAATATGGGTACATCATACTTGTCACAAAATCTGTAATGTGAAAATGAAACTACACAAGAACAACTCATCCTTGTTATAATCACAGAACACCATACATCAGAGACATTTAATTTATATTGCTATAGCTTGTCAGGGATAAAAATGGTTCTGAGAACTCTCTTAAGAACTTATGGTAAAATAAATAAATGTCATGATCACTGAGTTATAAAACCAACCCTATTTCTTCAGAATTATACAACAAACTCTACATAGATTATTATTTTCTTCGGAAAATAGAGATGGGGAATAAAATATATAACCCTTCATCCTTGTTAAACCTGACAATTACTGTCACTGGCTTATATATGGATGTTCTCCTTTTGTCAGCCCTACATTTTGCAGCTTTTTGATGCACTGCTCAGACAGAAACATTTTAATAAAGCTTTGGTATGTGTGTGTTGAATTTTAAGCAAAATTACTGTTCATGAGAAATAAGACAGGGAGGGGAATCTTCCCTGACACAGGACTGCCCAAGAAGATCAGATCTCCAATATCTTATCTTCATCAGTGGCCTGAGCTCAAGGTTCTGATGATGACAATGGTGCTTTAAAAAAGCAATTACTAAACATGCAGGTGCCCAGTTAGAAAAGCAAAAGAGGAGTACCGCCCTCTCTTTCACAGTCAGTACTTCTTGGTGTTATAATTTTGCTACTGAACTTGTTCTCCCAGTCTGCAGCTAACAGTTTCTGAATGGCCTCTGCCTGCCATCATTTTCTCCCAGCTGTTAGTACTGAGCCAACTAGCTATGTTAAAGTGGGTAGCAGCTTTGTCACTTGGAGCTTTCACAACTCTCCTTGAGTATGTCTTTCACCTCCCCCCAAAACCTCCCTCTCTCAAAAGGCAATAGGAGCATACACGCTAAAAGTCTCCTGTGCAAGAATAAACTCAGTAACACCAGCCCAGTGCTCTACAAAGATACAGTGGTTAGCCAAAATGCCATCACACCTTCTGTAAGGTCTATCATGGATCCTGCTCTTACGCTGCTGTTACATCACCTCCTACTAGTGCTGTCAGGCCTTGTAACGTGTCTTCTCTTGCAATCGCTGCAGAAGCAGCACAGTGATCAGCAACTCCCGTTGCTTCAGCTCTTTAGCTGTTACTTGTTCCTCTAGACAATTCCTAGTGGCTAGAGTATCTCCTGAATGCCCCGAGCCACCAGCTGAGTTTCACAGCAAAAAGGAAAGCTCTCCTATTTTGCGTAACAGGCAGAAAATGGGATACTCACACGCCATTCTTGCAATCCTCCTTTTTACTCCTTCTTACAGTCATGATCTGGCAGCACCCTACCCATTCCTTACTGATGACAAATCCCATCAGGGCACTTCTCTGTCCTGCAGCTACCATCCCTTTTCCAAGAGACGTCCTCTCCTCTCAGCTCCTGGCCATCGGTCAGCTAGCTGCAAGCAGGAACATGGCTGCTCAAAGCTTAATGTCTGTTGTTCGGTGAAACATATACGGCCATTGTGAGACTGTTCACGGTTTTGTCCAAAGATATTTTTCCTATTTAAGCACGGGAGATGTGCCCTTCCAGAAAAGCGCAAGCACTGCTTGCTTTTGTGGCTGGAGATTTTGGATGTACCAGTGGCCACTCAAGATTTACAGATCACAAAAAAATAATTCTACCTGTTGCTAGAGGCACTGTATAGGCAGACTTTGAAACAATTCAATGCAGTATTTTACTGCAAATACTGCCTACATGGTACAATATAACTCTTCCTTAAAGACAATATGAATACTTCAAGAAATCCATCATCTTTGCTTTACTTTCCTGAATCGGCAGCTTTTGACTGTGTAACATTAATTTAAAATCGTGAGGGACTGCTTCACTTCAGGAAGCAGTGGACTGCTCTCATCCTCCAAGTAACTCCTGAATTTTAATCTGCAGCTAAGCTCCCAGGTCACTCTCCTCCTAACGTTAGAGATCCCCCTTAATCCATTTTGAATTTTGAATTTCCATTGCCTAAGGTCTTGCTTCTCTTCCTAGAGAAATTCACCAGTTTTCCTCATGATTTTGCAGTCTGCCCTGAATATTAACAGCAGGTTTTACCGGGTTTGGATCTACACTGTTGTCATACTTTCTTTACCAACAGCAGTTCAGTTTTCATTTGTTCTATTGTCTTTTGCCAATGAAACAACAGGTTTCATATTCTGCCAAGTTACTATCACTTCTTTCTATACCCCAACAGCATTACGCTGTTCAGTCACCTTGTTTGTCTTCCATTACTGAATCAGGCTCTGAATGTGGTCATTAGCATGGGGAAATTTGACAGTTTCCATATTCTCCCTAGGGACAGCAGAATTGCAAATGCTGGTTGAAACCTGTAATTGGGTTCCGAGTTTTTCCACAGCGTTTTCATTTTTCCTCCTTAATCTTCAGCAGTCTGCAGCAACTCCATCAGAGTAAGGAGATACACAATCAGAAGAGCCTGCATTGCTAGGAATCCAAGAGAGACTGCATTCTTTAACAGCCAGCTTTCAATCTCCTTCATTTTTTCCTCATTTAGCAGTACTTCTTACAAGCCCTGCTAAAGATACTGGAAAACTTGCCAGATTTTGCTGCCCATTCAAGGATGAGGCTTTGCTCTACTGGAAACTTTTTATTAAATCAAATTTTTATTTGCTACAGAAGCTAAATCAAGCTGAACGTTGCACTTTGTTTCTGGTGTACACAGTTTGCTCTGAAGAAGCTAAACTGACTCTTAGAGGAAAAGCTCTAATTTCCATGCTTGCATAATATCTTATTAATAATAATAAGGTAAACATACATTCCAAGTGACTACTAAAACCATCATTTGACAGTGTAAAGTGGTGGTGGTTAGACCCCTGTGCTCACTCCTTTCTTACCTATACTTAAACTGCTGAGTGATGTTGAATTTGACGCGGGTTTTATGATGTCAGTTTAGGAACTGAGCTGAGCTACTGGACTGATTTTAGAAGCGTAAAAACTATCTAGCCATTAGCAGGCATTACTATTTATTTCTATGACCCTGTGGTCAACAGGAACTAGAAACAAAAGGAGAAAAAAAAGTCATACCTGAAAAAGTCTTTTTCAGCTGGGTTTGTACTCTAAACTTGTATGGGGTTCTAATACTGGCTGATGTGCCTGTAATACTAACCTCTACCATGACAAAATCTGAAAGAAATCAGTGAATTTAGTATCTGATACAGGTAGGATACTTTCCACCAGTCATCCATATCAGGGATGAACTAACAATGTTCTCAGCCCTTTATGTAAGATCCAAAATTGAATCTGATCACAAAAAATATAACAATCTTCTCGATCAAACTTGACTCAGAGAGGCAGGAAACCTTATCTTTCTAAATTCTGCCACACAAAAGTTACACCATGTGTCCTCTTGCAGTTGTCTCCTCAGTGTAAGTGTCATGCTGGATTCTGGTCCGTCCTTTCCCTTTAGTGGACTATTTGTATTGCTCAAAAGCATTTTAGCTGGATCAGACCGTTTTTTTTAAGCAATAGGTAAATTATATCTATGTGTGGCTGCTAGTATTTGGCAGCTTTTCAACATGACACTCAGTTGGGCAGAAATGTGAGGGTCCCATGGGTGTACATGCCCACACTGTAAAATGGTATGGATAGATTTTAACTGTGCCTACACTGTGAAAAGCAAACAGGCTAGCAAGTGGTTAGCTACAGAAAGTGAAAAAGATATGATTTCATACTCAATATTAAGTAAAATGAATTAATGTTTCTACAAAAAGCTCTGGAGACAATGTGCTCTCTCTAAAGTGGTGAGTCAGACAATTAGGTTCAAACTAAGTCTTTTTAAAAAACCCCACTTTTCTCCATTAGATGTATGTTCAAGGAACCAAAGTATGAAATTTGCTGGCTGCATTTAAGCAGTGCAAATACCTACCACCTAACACTAGTAAAAGTTTTCTTAAAATGCTTTTTACTATTCTCTTTTTACCTCATTTGGATGATCACTTTATTAAACAATGATTCCATCCTCACTTTCAAATCCTCACCTACGAAAGGAAGAGGGTGTTTTTAAACTAAATTGATTGTCTTCAGGAGCTGGAATAAAAAAGGTTTGGGGGTGGGGTGACACATATCTGCTGGATAATTCTCCCTACCTGCTATCCACAGCTGACATTTACTAGAGCCTTCTAGCCACTTGCGCAAAAAATCTGAAGTGGTTCACTTGTGCTTGTGGCTGATTTTCAATCAGTCCCATGGGCTTTTAATCCTGAAGTGAATCAATATAGAGAGAGCTATTTTCAAAAGGCCCAAGTCATCTGTACTCTATTTGCATTTAGAACATTATTTCAGCTTCTTTCCCACAGAGCAAATATCACCAACAACAAGACCACATCTTTTCATAACCATACAGGGAAAAAGACAGTTTAGCACTTTTGGCAAAGATATAAAGATATCACTAGATAACTCTTTGAAGATTTTTATTTTTAAACTTTTCTGAAAAAATACAAAAGAAAGAAGATGGAACTCGTGCTTTTTGGATTTACGTAATGTTAGCCATTTCAGAACAGACTGCAGGGAAACCCTTCAGCAGGATGGATTCTGTGAAATAACAGAAGAAACACTTTGGCTTTCAATAATGAACAAAACTCCCTTACTATAAGCTGAAATTAGCTTAATACAGAAACAGTTAATAGAGCACAACACCTAGCATTTAGTGTTTTTACTGATTCCAAGTATGGGGTATTCTAGAGGTTAGGGAATAGCAGAAAACATTTTTATTGAAACATTTATCCAAATTTCAGACGTAAGTTTAATGTTATTGCCCTTTTTTAATGACTGCTCATGCATCTAGGCATTGTTAGCATGGACATGTATCTACGGTGGATTTTGAAACTGATGATAATCAGAAGATCACTTATGAACATGCACTGTATTACACTGATGAAAACCTGACCCCACATAAAAAAACCCTGTACATAAATTTTACTGATTTTCATTGATAAGGTAATCTGTGTGGATTATTTATTGCACCAGACATCACTCATACAGTAATGCATAATATGTAAACAGCTGACAAAGAACAGACTTCATATAAGCAACTAAAAACCTTCAGATCATATTGTTTTTGCTATTGGACTAGCTTTCTAAGTTATCATCACAGCATTTACTCTGATTACCACATTTTCGGTGGTGTAAATGAGAACTGAATTGGCACAGCATTTTCTCTTATTCTGTGAGGATAGCTCTTTATGCGCTTTCTCAGTCCAAATAACATTGATTTGAACTAGTGAAGACTGAAGGTGAATGAAAATGAGGTAGAAGTAGAAAAAGAATTGTAGGATTCAGCACTTGTTATTAGTACCTAAAATTAACTTGAAAAATCCATTACATGCAGTTTAATAATTGTTTTAAATGAGGTGTTTTGAATGGAGGATGGAAGCTACGAAGGCCTTTCACAGCCACCATCGTCTGAGTTTTCAGATTGCCACACACATATCTCAGAATACCTTCATTTAGAGAAAGAAGTTAATATATCTGTGGTGCTGGAGTACTAGAGCAGAGGCACAGCAGTCCTGTGCAGAGGTCAGAGAAGTACAGGAATTAAGAAGTCTTGGTCTGGGGGAGATCCCTCGGATCCATCCGGCAGTTAATGCATGCAGCAAGTGACAGTGATATTCTGGGAAGTGCTGGAATGGCACAAAATAATTTTCTGTTCAACCTGAGTAACATACACGTGTTTCTTGTAAGTCTATTCAAGTGCTGCAAGATTGAAGACCAACAGAACTGGGTTCCAGACAAGACAGCATAGATTTTGAATTGCCCAGTCCTGTATTTTGATCTGGCGACAGTTCATCTTGTACTATTGTTTAATTCTACACTAATTTTTAATGTAGTAGTTCTCCCAGATTTAACTGCTGGCCTTGCAATGCCAGAAATCTCTTGTGTTGAGTTTAAATTCTAAGTGAGAGAGGTGGTGAAACTCTATGTGTATTCTGGCTGTGGCACTTGTGTTTAATACTTCTAGTGTAGATACAGCAATCAGAGGATCTTCTACAGTAAAGATATCCACTGACCCTCCTCACATTGTAAGGGCAAATTAGCATCTCAGTTTTAAAGTAATAAGAAACTAAGGGATCATTGTAACTGGATTAAGAATACAACATATGACATTTCAGAACTCAGATTAGCTGCAAGCTAATTCTTCCAACATTTATTTTATTTGTGTATAATGCAAACAAGTCCAATATAAACGTTAGGAAAAATAAAACCTCCTGTTAAAACTGTTGTGGTCTACTGGCTTTTCAGAAACAGAAGATTCACAATGGCACATTAACCCTCTGAATTGCTTCATTCTGAGCGTATAATTAATTTTCTTTCATGTGTGGAATATATGACTTGCTTGAGCTTGTAGTGAGTATGTATTTCTTAATCAGCTTAGTGTTGCCAAAATGGGAGAAAATATAGAGCAGCCTGAAGTCATGCAACGGAAATCTTTCTGCTTCATTTGCTTTATCAGACATATATCAATTATTTACCAGGCAGAAGGTACAGTATCATATAGAGTTGTTGAATCTATGGAAAATTGCAGCTGACATTTCTCGAACAGAATGATATTGCAAGAGCTTCCTGGTATTCATTTATCAAAGGTGAGTCACTGAGTAACCTCCAAGTTAGCACAAAGAAGGCCACTTTGGACAAATGAGGTACCGCATTTCTGCCTGCCTGCAAAAAATGTGCCCCGAGATGTGAATACTAGGGTAACATTCAGAAAACTATAAAAAGTATCAGACTAATTCTAAAAATAAAAGAATGGCATTGCTGCAGTCCTGGCTGTATGACATTTTCTGATATCTTAATGACAAGCCTTTCACATTCAAAATTTTAGCTTGAATCAGTTGGAGGCTAAGGTGACTTCCATTAATCTGAAGTGGTATAGTCAGCCTCTCTCAATTCAATGTGCATTTTTATTTCACAGGGCAAAAGCCTGCTCTGATGCTTCCTGTGGTCTGAGAAAATTCTCTCACTTTTGCTGAGATGCCCAAAACACAAGGCAGGCCCAAACTTGTTTCATTGGGCTCAGCTGGCTGGAGGTTGTGAAAGTTAGTCCAAAACCTCTCATATTTTAGCTTGATGAGGCGAGAAGCCCCCTCCCCTCCTGCACTGTAGAATGTAGGTATCAGCAGGAGAAGTTAAATAGGTAGTATATCTTGCTCTCACCTAGTCTGATGCACATGGGAACTGCTTATGCTGGAAATGGTAAAGGCTTTTTCAGATTCCACACCTGAGAGCAGAATTTGTGCATATACTTTACATGCCTGCAGTTACAGGGAATGTTTAATATTAAGCAGAAGAAATGTTTCAGCCTGTGAAAATCCAAGATTAACAATTCTGTTTGCCTGAGAATCTACCTGACCACAGGCAGATGGCCAGAAACCAGAGCCTGTGTCAGGTTTCCATCAACTGCACCAACTTTCAGAGGCAGAAGACAGGCATGGCCCAGCTAAAATGTTCTTTTGTGACTGAAATAGCCTCTAACAGCATTAAGACTAAGTATCCAAGGGGATCGAGTTTGGTGCTGCAGGACTGATGATGAAGGCTAAAGCAGAGTTTTGACCCACCTCATCTTAAGCAAGCTAAGTGGGGCCCTAATTCTTCATCTCTATTTGCTCTGATAAGCTTACCTGCCCCTGAGGAGCCCTGCTGAACACCACAACTATGTGGTTCACTTACCTGGGTAAACAAATTGGGCTGTGGGAAGATTCCTGCAGTTTGATGCAGAGAAGTGAGGAACATTTTGGATTCCATTAACCAGCTCCCTCTCCAGCTGCTATAGCATGCCATGCCAAAGGAGCAACAGACACAGTAGAAATAACAATGGGCCTCACATGTTGGTCATTACGCTGGAAAGTCTATCAAATGGATGAGGTTTAAATGTGAGGAATATTATATCATGTTAGGCTCCATCTGGTCTAGAAGAAATGCTAACCACTTGCCTTGAAGAATTTAATAAAATGGCACAGGACTAACTTCTGCTGATACTGAAGCTAGTGCAAGCAGATGTTGTGGAGCTATGCAGAGACTATGCAGAAAAGCTCTGGTTGGCAGGCTTGGGACAATATTTGGACAAACCAGCAAGGGCTGGCTGCGCAGTATAATATGAGAAATCTGTTGCCATATGTTATAAACAACTGAAGGCTATGTATTGATATAAGTTGAAACTTTTATTCAACTGTTGATGCAGCAGTGTGTATTAAAATTCATGGAATTAATAAGCAGTCATATGACGTATGACCACATGATTATAGTTTATCTTTTTTGGCGACTAAGTAGTTTGGATACAGAAGTATTTTGTTGTCAGGGCAGATTCAGCATGCTGCTACACACCTCTAACTCCCTTTTTAAAAACCAAGACATGTTAGAAGCACTACTAGAAGGAGCCACTGTTAGGAAGACACAGCGGTACTGAGCATGCCGCATTATTGCTGTGGCATATGTTTACACAACTAAGGCGGGTAGAGTATTTTCTAGGAATTGCCACAATATTATTTTAGTATTTGTCCTATTTGAGTTCTGACACCAAGATGAATTTTTTTTTCTTATGGCATTCTGGACCCAACTAGCAAACTGGTAATTGAGACAGCCTGCACTATCCCTATAGCAATCATCCCCTACACACTTACCGCTCCTTGATTTACAAAATTTTATTTTCTACAATTATTAATGCACTGCTGTTTAGCTCAGGGGAGCAGTACAAACGCATGAGCTGATCTCAGCCATCAGAATTTGAAATTGCAAATTTCAAATTTTAAGAACATCACGAAAATTGTGGGGGTTTTTGAAGTATATACATATATATAAGTACACACTCTCAGTAAAATTTTTCTTACTACAGTGTGTTGTATACAGAAATGAAGGAGGGGAGTAAATATACAGTCCTCCCCATAAGCCTCCCCCAACCAAGTAATAACAAAATCCCCTCTTCTGGTTATAATAGCACAGCTGGCTCCCAGTAAAGCTCCAGCAGCATATGGAACAGCTCTGTTGTGACACACCCGGAAGCAATATGCTGCAACAGTAAATAGGAGGTTTGTACAGCAGGTTACTACCACGAAGCAGTGAGAGCATGGCTGCTGCTTCAGGGAAGCCAAGTTAGGAGCACCTCAGAGTCTGTAGGGCACAGGCCTCACCAGCTTTGGCTTGTCCTACCCCTCGCAGAAAGGTAAGCAAGCCAGACCTAGAAACAACCACCAGATTGAACCACAAGCCTGGAGTATATACCACAGAGATGAAGTCGGTGTGAGATCAAGCCTGGAAATCAAACCAAAGATCAAGGTCTGGTCCAGCAATGAGCAGGGAGGGCTACAGGGACAGACTCATGTCAAGGCAGCACATCAGCACCCAGAACCAAAATGCTCCATGGCTGGGCTGGGGCTGTGGCTGAGCCAGAACCCAGCAATCCCCTGATACAGCTTAGGGAAGAAGTGAAGCTTCCTGGCAGGGGTTAAATAGAGATCCTGGGCCCATGGGTGTGGGGGAGTGCCTGGGGCCACCGGAGCTTATTAGTGCCCCATGGCCCTGACAGGTATCAGCTGGGTGTGTACAGTAAAAGAGGAGATGCTCTAAGGTACAGCCCTGTGCTGGCTGGAGGGTTTCTCTGGCCTCTCATTGTTGCTCTCTAGTTGAATAGCTGTGGGCAGCCTTTGGTGGCTTTTAGATAGAAGCTGTCAAGATGGTGGCGCAGGCTGAGGGGAGGCATGTGTTGAGCCTGCGGATCCGTGAGGTGCCGTGGAGGAGTGGCTGCAATTATGACTCGTCCCAGTGTCCTGTGTCTTCAGGACGGCGGAAACTTAGCAGGTGAGCACGTGTGTTTCCACTGTTATTAGCATATATACATGCCCAACTCGTGACAGTTATTTTGTAGAAAAAGAATTCCCAAGAAACCAAAAGATGATAATGATTACACAGTCATCCTAATTTATAAAACTGGAAATTTGGGGCTGTGCTTATTTCTGCCCTCGAGTCTCTGAGAGTGGAAACCCAACCAGCTGCGTGAGGCGAAGCGAGACCTAGCAGGTACGCCTAGGGCCCGGCCTGCCGCGCTGTACGCGGCCTGCGCCTGCTCCGAGACCCGGGGGCGCCGGGCAGAGCCCTCCCCCGGCTCCATCACCTCACCTGGGTCTGCGCCGCGCCGTCCCTGGGGCTGGAGGCTGGGGGGGGGTGGGA
>Ga0181612_133241_pt1 | contig 48544 bp, 41 predicted proteins | sample HoacroProtozoa21_FD_119630 | JGI IMG/M metagenome (GOLD analysis project Ga0181612, IMG submission 119630) | Hoatzin crop microbial communities from Cojedes, Venezuel. Combined Assembly of Gp0051906, Gp0051904, Gp0051908
CCGTAAGGGGCGCATGTCAACCGTCCCACGATGTAACGTCAGCGGACTGACGGTCCGTAAAAAAGGTAGGAGACCTTCGGTCGTTTTGACTACTGGACAGTTACAAGCCCACACCCTTTAGGGAGTGGGTAGTTGACGGGTGGGCATGCTTGCGGATTCGGATTCGACGCCCGCTCATGCGCGTTTCTGTTTGCCGCAGTGGACTACCTCATGCCTTATGCGATGGAAGACATCGCCGAGCGGATAAGGAGCGCCCTCGCAAGGGACAGGATAAGGGAGATAGTGGCCGTATCGGCGGAAGATATCCTGAAAGAGTCCCTGGCGGAGTGGGGATACGGCAATTTCGATATCACAAAGAACGACGAAGCCGTCATCCTCTGCGTACATTTGCCAAGTGGAATGGCCATGAGAGTTGAAATCCTGTATGAAAGATTTCATGAATTCATGAGCGTCCTGCACCCGCTGCTAGATAGGATATCGTCCCCGGATGAGACCTTCGAGGACGTCTCCTTCCTGGAGGATCTGCCACTTGGAGAAAGTGACGATTGAAAATGCCGCATGCAAAGAAATAGATATCAACCAACAAGCCGGAAAAGATATGGACGGAAATGACATACTGCGAATTCCCGATGGCACCCTTGTCGTTGGGAAGGATGCGCTCCTTGGAAGAAGTGGCTGGAAAAAGGTCGTCATCCCAGATGGCGTCATAGGCATAGAGGAAGGTGCGTTTCTCCACTGCGAATCCCTCGAGGAAATCACCATCCCGGATTCGGTGATGAACATCGGCGAAATGGCATTTATGGGATGCTTCGCTCTCGAGCATGTGACCCTTGGCAAGTCCATTGAAAGCATCCCCAACTGGGTCTTCCTTGGCTGCCATGCGCTGAAGACCATAGACATCCCGCCATCGGTAAGGGAGATAGGGGAGTCGGCCTTCGAGGGCTGCTTCGCCCTATCGGAAGTATCCCTGCCGCCTTCTTTGGAGTGCATACGCCTGGAGACCTTCGATAATTGCAAGTCCCTAAAAAGGATAGACATTCCTGAAAATGTAAGCCGGATAGAGTGTGAAGCCTTCCGGATGTGCACTTCGCTTTGGAGCATCACGCTTCCGAAGGGACTTTCAAAGATTGATGCGCGCAGCTTTGTCGGATGTTCTTCACTTGAAGAGGTAGTCATAAAGGGGGATGTGACGCAAATAGGAAGCTGCGCCTTTGCCGGATGTACCAGCCTTGGAAGTGTCAAGATGAAGCGGATCCCCAAGGACATGGGCGAGGGCGCATTCGCCGGATGCCACTCGGTGGGAAGGTTCGTCTTCACAAAGGAGGACGGCACCATCTGCGAACTTGACTCTCTTCCGGATGAATGGACAAAAGACTGTGAGACATACTAGAGAGCGACTGTCATGGGAATGAATCCTGTGATTTCACTTTTATCTGTGCTATAGTGATGCCTGCATGATGCAACCTGGCTTGAAATATTAGGTTTTTACACATTATATTAACACCGTCGTCTTGATATCTAGCGCGTAAATCATTAAATTTGCAGTCGGAAATAGCTTTTATATCAAGGCTTACATAGATAAATTTTGACACTTGCCCCGATAAAAAGTCCGGGCATCATAAAAAGACAAGACAATGCCAATCAATTTCCTGGCCCTCGAAGAACAGCCCCTCACGGGGAAAGAAGCGCAGAAGAAGGAGACTTTCTTCAGAAAAGAATGGAGGAAGACCTTCGACGAGCAGTACAACCCCGGAATGTCAATAGCCGCAATCGCTGAAATCTGCGGAGTTTCCGAGGCGTCCATACGCGCTTACATCAAGGAAAAGAACATAGACAGGGGAAAGGACAGCCAGAGGGTCATGCTGGAGAAGGTATCCGCTTACATTAAAGAGAATCCTCATGTCAGCATGCCATCGAAAGCGGCCGCAAATGCTCTTGACATATCCTACAATACGCTGAAGAAGTACTACTCGATGCTAAACGTGCAGCATGACGATTCAACCGGCAGCATAAGGATGGACCCTGTCGATATCGTGAAAACCAAAGACAAGGTATCGATGGTAACAAGAAGCTCCATCGCCACAATGTTCGATGAGAAGTGCAGCTGTAAGATAGTCAGGGAAGAAAACGAGGATGACATCCTCTACGATATCTGGAAACGCTATCTTAACGGCACTCCAGGAAATGACGGGTACAGCTTCGACCTTGACCTCACTTATGGAGAAGGTTCTCACTACAAGAGAAAGGGCAGGGACCCCAGACCCCTTGAACAGCCTCGCATAAAGGTTGACAAGAAGCCCGCGGATGAAGGAATCATAAGCCTTGACGGGTTCGAGGAAAATCCGGGAGCGTTCAACGACCCGGAAAAAGACGGGGCCATCCGGTCCGTCTTCATTGATCCGCCGGTAGAGCCCTCGGAAGACTACGGCGCGGAATCGCTGGAAAACAATCCTTCGACACTCTTTGGAATAGCCGACAAGGCCGTGACCGCACTGCCCGCAACCGTTGTCGTCAAGGCGACAGACGGCTACTGCGATGGAGAGCCACTTCTGATGAGCTTCTCGGTGATGACCAAGGCATCCGAACTCGGCTACCAGCTGGCTGACTATTACGTCCTTGAAAGCACCGGAAGGCAGAACAGGGAGATGAGGTTCCTGGGCAAAGGCTATTCCATCTACCTTGTGTTCATCAAGAAGTTTGAAAAGAGGAGGAGCAAGTAAATCACCTACTGACATGGAAAGAACAGCTACAACCATAAATAAGAAATCAATCCCGTTCAAGGAATACTACGGAGCGCCCTTCGCCAGTGACCTGGTCAGTTTCCTGAGGAGCTACCGTAAAGACGAGACCTACGCAGAGACATCCACTGGGAAAGGCCTTTATCGGATGTACCATTATGCGGACAGGACGAATGACGATACCGTCTTTGACAGGAACGACGACATGACAAAGATATACTTTGCCACTATCTTCGCATACATGCATACCTTCCTTCACGTATTCTCAAAGGAGAACTACGCGGGGGAGTACTGCCAGTGTACGGGCTTTCCCATGATATGCGACGGCTCGAATGGAATCGTGGATGCAAAGACAACCATGGAGAAACTGGACACACTTCCCAAGGACGTCAAAGGAAAGAAGGCTCTGAAAAAGGAGATCGAGGAGCAGAAGGAATTCATGGAGCGCGAACTTGAAGACTTTACAAGCGGGAGGCAGAAAGCCGATATCTCGCTATATGCGCCATCCGAATACGAAAGAATCACCAGGTTCTGTAAAAAGAATGGCGGTGGAGACATCTGGCAGAAATCCCTGGATGACTTGGAAACGCTTGCAGAAAGCCTTTGAGAAACTGGACTTAACCGCTCATAAATTTGCGTATGCGGTTCGCTTCTCAACTTTCGGATAAAAAGGATTTCTTGCCAAATTTTGTTAAATCCTTTCCAGAGATGACAGTTTCCTCCCTTTTCGTCAGTATCTCTTGAGCCTTTCTGTATAGCTGATCCAGCTGGAGACTCATTTCGCCACATCCAACAGTTTTTTCTGGTTCAAATTCTAAAGCTCCCATACCCCGTTGACCAATAAAAGAAAGCTTGTCAACAGATGTCAACCCTTCTTCAGACACTCCATTTGAAGACGCCCATGCAGAAAACACGGTATTACCCCATCTTCCTGGTAAGCTGTCGCTAATAAACGCAGGCAAGCCGTAAAACACATTGTCGTTGGTTTCACCATAAAAAGGAAGCCTATAGTGTGGATTTCGAACAGAAGCTGTCAACGGAGCAATGTCAATATTGCCTCGCAGAAAGTCTGGGCTGTATTCAAAGACGGAACGTTTTCTACGTGTATCCCATGTCAGCCGTCCAACCTCACGCCCCCATATCTTCACTTTGAGATTGTTTTCCATGTCTTACTCTTTTTGCTTTCTTCTTTTCCAATTTCGCCAATACGTAGGGTGAAACGGGTATTTCGGGAAGAATATCGGCAATGCCGTCAACATAGCCAATAGCCTTAAGCAGCGATACGAAATTTCCCATCGCAATATTATATGAATACCCGAGTTCAAACCTGCGTATAGTCAGTAGACTGACACCGGATCGCTCCGCAACATCTTTCTGCGTGAAGCGAGAAGTGATGCGGTATTCCCTGAATCTTCTGCCAAGAGCCTGAATTATTTCGGTTGTTGGCATACCTTGTATGTTAGCAAATTCTTCCATGTTTGCAATGGTACACAAATTATTCCTTATAGCCGAATATTTTAGATAAGAAATAATTTATGAACTCTTTTTTTGTGGGTTTGGATGCGATGGTCCCAAAACGGGTTCACCGATTCCTTGCTGATTGATTCTCCCTGATATATATCGTATGCCAAAACCTATCTGCCGGATTGCCTTTCAATGTAGAGATTGTTCCCGAATATCTCCTCCGCCATGGATAGGTCTGAAAGAGTCTTTATCATGAGGTCGATGGTCTCCTTCCTATCTGAGTACTTTACAAAGAAGCGCGCTACACGCTTAGGGGATATCGCAACCTCTACGGTAAGCTTGTACTGCTGGCCTTTGATCGCGTAGGATTCGTATCCTGACGAAGAGAGTGCGGATTCCACCAGGGCCCTGCACGAGGCTTCTTTTACGGAGCGCACGATAGCCCTGGCGTTCTTTTTCAAGGAGTAGTTCTCCAGCAGCGGCAGCGCATATGGAAGGCTCCTGTCCGCAAAAAGGATCAGAGTGGCGCATTCCTCGGCGGAATTCATTATCCTCAGCTCATGCGCATCCCCTGACAGGAACACCCTTGTCCCGTCGTATCGGCCCTTTCTGGGCTCGATCCTCATGTCCAGGCGGCCAAGCCGTACGGACACGGCTCCGCCACCGCAGTTGGCAACCCTGTCCGTCCCTACGCCGAAGCGCACCAGAGCGTCCGCGATGTCCCTCGGGGATGGGTTCACCCTCTTCGTGGTTTCAAGGGCGAGGATCTTGAGAGTGTCGTAGCGGAACATGGTGTCAAGGACCTTGCCCGCAGGGGAGCGGAATGTCTTTTCCCTCACCCACACCTTGTCGAATATTTCATTGCGGTGAGCGTCCCATCCAGACATCATCTGTTCAATTTCAGGGGCGAGTATAAGGGTATTCGAATTGTCTTCAGCAGTCATCTAATTCAATCTATATGCAGTATCATATCTGTATGTGGAATGGCAGGAAAGGCCTAGCGAAGCTCGATCGTGCAGACCCTTCCGAGCTTCTCCATCCAGGCGTGGTTCACCTCGTAGCTGCGCGAACAGTCGCACACCCACAGTATCGGAAGCTTCCTGCCCTCGGGTATGACCGGATGGTCCGCAAACCCGTCGGTCAGCATAAGGAGCCCGTCGTAGCCGTTTTCAAGGGCGTAGTCCACTGGCTCCTGGAACGATGTGCCGCCTCTTCCAACGACAAGTATATCGTCAATCTTTTTGCGTATGTCCTTGGTAACCTTACGGACTCCGCAGTCGAACTGGATTACGTCTATGCTCTCGAACCCGTAGCGGAACGCGCTGTTTATCACTCCGTAGAAATACCTTAGCGACTCGGAGGTAATTGAACCACTGGTGTCCACCGCGACCAGCAGACGGGTGGTGAACTCCCTGGTGGAACCCATGTTCTGGAACCCTGTGCGCCGGTTGGGCCTCATGCGGGTCAGCCTCCGCCTGGATGAGATTACGCTGGCCCTGAAGCCGGAGAACACCTTCCTCCAGTCTATCCTGGCCTTGTTGGAGGCTTTCAGCTTTTCCGCGAAACTTCCTGCAAGCGATCCCCAGTTCTCGCACTTTTCTATGACATCGTCAATGAGGGTGAGGTATTCCACATCCTCGCCCCACAGTCCTGCGAGGTCGTTATGCTTTTCGGATGGCAGGGGAGTGTCACCTTCGCTTCCGGATGATGGTGAAGCACCTTGCGAAGACTGCGAAGCTCCCCCGCCGCCGCCGCCACCGCCCTCCATTGAGGACAGCTGGAGGGCGTAGTACTCGTAGGGCTTGCCTTCCTCGAAGTCCATATCCTGAGGAGTCTCTATGTTGAGACTGAGACCTTTGTAGTTGTCTCCTATTGTTATGTTGCTGGCAAGGCCCATTGCCCCCTGGGAGCACCCTTCGAGCCTTCTTTCATAGGGATGGCGGAGAAGTATCCTTATGCCCTCGACCTTGAGAAGGTCCATGAGGGCATTGTCGGATATGTTTTCAATGAAATCTGGATTGTACTCGAAAAGGCCCTTGCCGCACCTGACAGGGCATTTGATGTCCCTGTTCTCCACGAAATTGTGACGGCACAGCACCTGGAATATGGGGTACTCCTGGATGTAGAGCCTCTCGAGCATTCCGACTATCCTATCGTGCAGTAGCATGGCTCCTAGTGTATGCTCTTTATGTAGGTCACCATAGAGAAGGTGAGAATCTGCGCATTGAGCGCCAGGAACTGGACCGCCTTGGGATAGGTGTTCTTGGGGTAGATGGATGCGAAGTGGGCTGCGCACTCCTTCTTATCCTTGGCGAGGAAGTCGAAGTACTTCTCGACGTTGGCTGCCACGGTCTTCTTCATGTCGTCCTTGACCTTCTCCACCTCGAGATAGCGGTAGATTCCGTCATTGACCGTCGAGAGCTCGTGGGAAGAGTATTCCCTCAGCTTGGGGAGGACCTTTTCGAAGTTCGTGCAGACCTCCTTGCCGGAAACCAGCCTGCGGCTTGAAATGTTGGCAAGGAACTGCGAGGCGGCCTTCGACCCGACAATGCCGGATAGGAGCTTGCTGTGCGCCTTGTCAAGGTCCTTGATGCCCTTTATCACATCGGACACCCTCTTCCATGCCCTCCTGTCCGGAGTCTTGTCAAGGCCTGTGTCGGCGTCAGCCTTGGAATCGGGCTCTGAATCAAGATAGATGGGGTTCTCCTCAATGAAAGAGAGCACCCTTTCGTCGAGCTGGTTCTGCTTCGCCCACAGGAGCCACTCCTGCACAGTGGGAGCGAATTTCATTACGTTGAACCTGGAGACAAGGGCCGGGTCCAGGTCGGTCAGCTGGTACTTCTGCCCTTCGTTCACTGCCGCTATGACGATGCTCCCTTCGGGCAGAGGCCTTCCGGCAAGCTTGCGGTTGAGGCAGAGGTCCATCACCGTCTGGAGAATCTCCGGACGTGCGCGGTTGAGCTCGTCAAGGAAGAGGCACACCGGCTTTCCGTCCACGGGGAACCAGTACGGGGGCATGAACTCGGTCTGTCCGGTCTCCTCGTTCTTGTTGGGGAGCCCTATGATGTCACCGGGGTCGCTCATCTGTCCGAGAAAGAGGGCTACGACCTTCATCCCCTTAGACTTGTAATACTCGGAAAGGATTTCCGACTTTCCGATTCCATGATCTCCCACGAGCATGATGTTGTGGGTGGAGGGAGTGGCGTCCAGCACGCTCCTTAGCTCCATAATGTTAACTGAGATGTTTCCCATATGTTAGTATCTATATTTTGTTCCTGCTATTATCCGGTATGCTAGTGTTCCTATTTCCCTGCCTTTCTCTGCGTATATCCTTTGTGGCTTTCGGACTGCATGGAAGCATTCCGTCCGCTCTCCGGTTCTGCCCCCCTGCAATATCAGTATACGCATGGATGAGAAAATGCAACCTCCATAGCAGAAAAATTCCATCTTTTCTTACATTGCATAGCAACCCTGCAGGTAAAAGAAAAGAGACGGGTAGATTCAAATATCCGGAACCTACCCTATGGCAGATTCCGGATTGGAGAGCAGGGAAGTCCTCTGAAGTTTCCCAGCGGGCCTAGAAGCCTATCTTCCTTGCAGTGGATTCCTCGGCGTGGATATTCTCGTCAAGGCACAGCTTGCGGATTGAGTCGTAGCAGACGGCCCCTTCTCCGCCCAGTATGTAGTTTATGGTATTCTTCCTTGAGACGTTCTCAATCTGGCCTCCGCTGAAGTCGAACTCCTCGGCAAGGGAAAGGGCCTCACTGTCGCTAAGCTCGCCGACCATCGACTTCCATATCCTGGAGCGTATCTCGGGAGAAGGGCGCTTGAACTGGATCTTGAAGAGGAACCTTCTGCTGAATGCCGAATCGAAGTTGTTCGTGAGGTTGGTCGTCGCTATGAGTATCCCCTCGAAGTTCTCCATCTCCTGGAGAATTATGTTCTGCATTGCGTTTTCCATCTTATCGACGCTGTTTCGGGTGTCGGTGCGCTTTCCTACGATGGCATCGGCCTCGTTCAGAAGGAGTATCGGCTCCAGGGCGGACTCCTTCATTATGCACCTGTAGTTGTCGAACAGGGCCTTTACCCTCTTTTCACTCTCTCCGACATACTTGTCCCTCAGCTGCGACATGTCCACAAGGATTACATCCCTTCCGCTCCTGCGCGCCAGCTGCATGGCGGTTTCGGTCTTGCCGGTTCCGGGACCTCCGTAGAAAAGGCAGGTGAACCCCTTTCGCATGCCCTTTTCGGAAAGACGCTCCTTGATAAGGGCGAAGTTCTCCGCCGAAAGCCTGTCGGCAAGGGTGCCTACAAGTTCACCTTCGTCCCCGTTGTAGAAGAGCTCCTTCTCCAGAATGCTGCCAGCCTGGATCACGTCTTTCCTGGATACACCCTTGCTAAGGACCATGCTCTCCATTTCCGGGAAGAAGATGGAAATGGCCTTCCGTGTCAGGCAGTAGCTGTTTCCCATGAACTGATCCCCGCCGTTCTCTATCATTCCCTTTTCGAAAAGGGTGTTGGAAGATGTCTGGAATCCGGATATGAAGCGCCTTTTCGTGAAGCGGTTGGGAAGAAGGCGGTCAATGTCCTCGGGAGAGATGCTCGTATCGCCTTCGGATATGCCGGAGAGAAGGAGCCAGAACCAGCACTCAAGGTACTTGTCGTCAATGCCAAGGCTCTTCACATCGCGGACTATGTCCATGTCCTTGTTCTGGGAAAGGATGCACTCCAGTATATCGGCGGCATCATCGCCGCTTATGTAATTGCGTCCAAGCCTCGCGAAGTTGACGGCTATGGATGACAGCAGCTCTTCCTTGCAGGTAGCCTTGTATCCCTTGAAACGGTAGGCCTCGTTCTTCTTCAGGGCCGACTGTACGAAGTAGGGGACCCTGTAGTCGCCGTCCCTGTCCACCCACAGCAGGTCCTTTCTGGAAAGCGACGTTATCGCATCGCTGAATTCCATTATCCTGAGCCTGGAGCAGGAGAAGAACCGGGAGAGGTCGCCGTCATTGCACTGGTACGAACCGCACTCGTTTACAAGTACGGAGAAGAGCACGGCCTCCTTCCTCCCGATACCGAACTTGTCGGCAATGGAGGTTATCTGGCTGGCGACGGGACAGTCTTCCGCGAAAAGCTCCGCATCAAGGTGCGTATCTTCCGCGAAATTCACGATATCCTCCATGTCCTGGATAATGGTGGCTCCCTCGTCCCTGCGGAACTTTTCCGCAAGCGTCAGGGCTTCCTGGCTTTTCTTCTTTGATCCTCTTTTCATTTGTATTTTGTTTGCTGTCTTGGTTTCACCTATTATATCCATGGCCGGTCCGTTTTGCAACCGCCATTGCTGATTTCTTCCAAAATTTCCTCCTACCAGAGGAGCCCGTCGAAAAATCCCATCCTGAGGGCTACTGAGGCTAGCACTCCGGCATACTCGCCGGGGTAGGAGAGCTGGTATGAGACGATCTTCTCTCCGGCAGTGCCAGTCCTTCTTACGTACATCCTGCCATCCTGCCCCCTTCCCATGGCGACAAGGCAGGTGTCGCTAAGGGAGATCATCCCCGAGAGGGTGTCGCAAAGGGCGAGAGTCCTTGGCGTGTCGCCCCTGGCATTGGGGACAGAGCTCATCCTTATCTCAAGAGGACCCCATACAAATACTCCCTGGTCCGCTCCGGATTCACCATCACGCTGAGAGAAGCATGCGGGATACTCCACAACCCTTGGATAGTCCGCGCTTCGGAAGGCCCTGTAGCCGTCTTTTTTGACTAGAGAGTCCAGCCTTTGCGGGCCCGCTGCAAAAGGGGGTCTTTCTACGACGGCGATTTCATCCTTATGGGCTTTGGACGGCTGTCTGTTTGTGCACATGGAAGCAAAGTATGCCGCGACAGATGCTATTGCAAGGATATCCACTGCAAGGTCCAGATGTCTTCCGCTTATTTTCATGCTTATTTCACTCCGTTTAGATAGTGCATTATCCTAGCCTTCCGTTCCTACTTTGTCGCCGCTTCCTGAAGAAGGCGCAGCCTCCATGGGTGATTTGCGCCCGCAGACAAGGAATCTGCCTCCGAACTCATCTTCGGCCTTGCGAATCATCTTAAGGGATGGGACTATGGAATCCGTCCTCGAGCACATCTGGTCATAGGGAAGGCTGAACCTGACGAACTTCTTCGGAGACAGGAGAACCTCCACCCTTATTCCGTCCTTTGACCTCTTTATCCTGTGAAGGGGGAACCCTCCCTCCGAGAGCAGCCCCTCCACTGCCAGAGTAGCTGCCATATGCTGGATTTCCTGGGCCTTGGCGGATGATTTCATCTGAAGGATCTGCCCATCGATCTGATCTTCTACGCCGGGGCGGGCCTTGTCGGCCCCTATCACCATCCTCGCGGCAAGATACGCGGACGGAAATATGAGATAGAATCCCTTTTCTCCAAAGTAGATTATTGTGGCTGTCGTACTGCCGTTCCACTTATGGAAAGTGTATGTGCCGTTTTCGAGCTTCACTTCGACCTCTATGTCACCCTGGATGATAATCCTGTCTTTCTCCACTCCGAGCCTTTCCAGCTCGGAAGCAATCTGCCTCACTGTGAACCTTCCGGCATCCTCAGTGGGAAACATCGTACTCTTGTATGTGACTCCCGGGAAAAGCCGCTCTGTTATCACGCCGGCCCTCTCTTCCCAGCCGATCGGACCTTTTGTGTCAAAAATGGTTGCCATATGTATTTTGTTTGTCTTTTGTTCCTGGACTTTAATTTGTTCCTGGCCTGTCTTGTTTATTTTTACTATCTGGCTTGCAGTCTCCGATACCTGGTGCAGTTTTCAGGGTGCCTTTCCTACAGCCTTCTTTCTCATCCCTGTTTTGCAAAGCGTTCAGTTGCCAGACGGGAGGATATCCCTTCCACCGAGAAGCTTCCGTCAAGTCCCTGGGCCACCTTTTCCATATCCTGGACAGTCGGGATAAGCTTTTCAAGGTCGGCCTGGAAGGCATGGTACCGAAGGAACAGTTTCACAAAGCGGCTATCCGAAACGCGCACTTCCACGCCTATGCATCCCTTCTTCTCCTTCAGAAGGTGGAATCCGGAGTACCCGGATTTCATAAGGAGCGATTCGACAAGGGGAGCGCACTGCGAAAAGGAACTCAGGTCGGCCTGACGGGATGTTTCCTTGCGTATTTCCCTCATAAGGACCTTCCGCTGGTGCCTGGCAATCCTTTCCCTTGCCCTTGGAACAAGGCTGTCGGCATATAGAAGCATGGCAGAGGCATCACTCGCGGACATCATTATTAAAGAGTAGGCGCCGACTGAAGCCCCTACTACGACAGAAGGGATGCCGAATACCCCGTCCATGATTGTGTAGGAGGCATTCTGAAGCGGAACCCACACTATGCCCGGAGATATCTCGCGGATTCCCATGACGCCAAGGTTCTCAAGGGCCTGTGCGACATCCGAGGCTCTCATCTCCCCCTCGAAAAGCGGGGGCATGAAGCATTCGGAAATGGGGTCGAAGGCAGCATTAAGCACTTTGGATACGGCATTGTCCTGGTTGGCGTTCGTGATGAAATATTCCTTTACGAGAGCGGCCTGAAAGTGCGGGATGAGCGTCTTGTCGATAGTCGCATCCTCCAGTGCGGAAAGAGGAAAATCCTTCTGCTGCACAAACGCTCCGGGGCAGGATGCGGGATCCACTCCTGCGGACATTGAGTCAGGGCCGATAACAGAAAGGGAATCGTCATCACCTTTTACTACAGCTTTCCCTTCAATGAAAAAGGAGACTTCCTTCCACCATGATTCTCCGATAAATTTGCCGTGAAGGTCCACATAGTTCCACTTTTCATCCCTTTTTACTCCGGCCTTTCCTTCGGAGAAGGGGGTCACGTCATCCCACCATTTCTCGCAAAGGAAGGAACCGTCCCGCCTTAGGAAATTCCATTTGCCATCTTCGCTCATCACGCATGCGAAATCGCCGAAAAAAGGCGTCAAGCGCCTCAATGGCTTCACCGTTATGGGATTGAAGTTCCTGTCGATGTAGGTCCAGATCCATCCCGTCTGTACCGGGGCTACGCCGCCGCTAAATGAGCCAGCATTGTCCCATCCTTTCCCGGAAGGGAGGAGATTGCCCCTGGAATCGAGGAAACTAGATTTCGACACCTCATACCGGCGAAGAAGGCCTCCGTGCATTCTTGAAAAAGTTTCAGATAAGGAAACAACTGCGAACCCTTCGCTGAAATCCAGCGCTTCGTCAAACCATTTTTCGGAGAGCAGGGCCCCGTCTTCACCTATGAAATTGTACATTCCTTCGCTGTTTCTGACCCTCGCCCATCCTTCGTGGAATTCTCCGATCCCATCCCACCAGGTATCGCAAAGAAGGGTGCCGTCAGCTCCGGCTAGATTGTACTTGCCGTCCATTTCAACAATTCTGGATAATTTTTCTTCCATTTTCAAAAAGGGGAGATTTGCTCCCTGCCAATATTACCCGAAGGATGGGCGTTCTGCAACCTTTGCAGTGCCTATTCCACTAAAAAATCCTGTGCGGCCACTGGGCGGCATGCAGCCAATGCGGAAACGCGGAGCTAAGAAAAGTGCCGCAGCGTCCTTGCCACGGCACCGCCACCCGGATCCTTTGCAAAGGGCTGTCACAGATGGATCCAATCCTTGCAGGCATTCTTCTTTCTTCATTGCCGCACTGAGCGCTCCATCGCCGTCTCTACATCCAAATAACAAAGACGGGAGAAAAATTTAGTGAAGGAGGAAAAATAGAAGCATCCTGACTCCCGTCGCCCCCGGCCCGCTGTCCAACTCCTGTCTGAATGCAAAGATATGTCGAGGTTGCCCCATAGCGTGACATCGCTTTTGTGGCCGGTGCAGTTTTCAATCCGGGAGGATGCATATGCAAAAAAGCCCCCGCATCGAAGCGGGAGCCGTGTACCTTTATGATGAGAGCCTATACCTATCCGCGAGAATAGCTAGAACTCCTCCTTCTCACCCTTCTGCTTCATCCTTGCGTATGCATCGGGATTGAAACGGTAGGTCTTGGCAGATGTGGACCAGGTCTTTGGAAGCGGTCTTGCAAGGTTAAAAGTGGAGGAGAGCTCCTCATCAAAAACCGCACTGTTCCCGGATAGCGCTTCCCCGAACGCTTTCCTGTCCGCCTTCGGGCCGTGGCCAGGGAAACTGAAGTAGGAGTCAAACATCATGGAATCTGGATTTTCATCTTCTTCCATGCAGGTGGATGGCATGTCAGGGGAAGGCATGCTGTCCCAATCCCGGGCTTCATGGGAAGCCACGGTGAGGGATGCGTCCTCATCCGGGGTCACCTCATGGAGTATCCCGAGGGATAGGATCTTCTTCTGAAAGTTCCTCCTGTCGAACTTGCGGTCAAGTATGGCCTCGTAGAGCCTCTGCAGATCCGACATCCGAAAGCTCTCGCTCAGGAGCTCGAACCCCACTGGCTCGAAATGTATGTCCCTGCGAAGGGCCTCCCTTGCCTGGGAAAGGATCTCGGCGTGGTCGAACGCCAGAGCGGGAAGATTCTCAAGGGAGAACCACTCGGCCTGGGCTGCATCGTCGCCGCCACGAACCTCGGCGCCCCTCGCAAGGGCGTAGAAGGCCACGGTTATGACCCTCTCGCGGGGATCCCTTCCTGGCTTGCTGAAGCAGCCCAGCTGCTTTATCCTCGTGGGGACGAGCCCAGTCTCCTCGGCAAGCTCCCTCAGGGCACCCTGCTCCGCGTCCTCGTCGGCCTGCAGGAATCCCCCCGGCAGGGCCCAGCAGCCCTTGTAGGGTTCCATGCCCCTTTTGATAAGGAGGACTTTGAGGGCCTTTCCATCGAAAGTGAAGATGGCGCAGTCTGCAGTCACCGACATGTGCTCATATTTATAGTGGTAGGGGAAGACGTCCCCTGGGAAGTATCCGCCAAGACTCGAATCCATGCCAAAAGTGCTTTCAAGTGATTTTCATCTGCAAAAATACGGTTTTTGAAGGAGAATTAATCCCTATTGCGTAGAAATTACGCAATTCTCTTTGCAGATCCGGATTTTCTTCCCATATTTGCACTGCGTAAAATTTACGCAATTTACTGCGGCCACAGTAACAAAACCCTTTAAGCACATTAAACCATGAAACATTCTCACAAGACATCACAGAAGAAGGGAACTGAAGGCGCTTCCGCCAATCCCGCAAAGAAACTCCACATCTACAACGTGGTCATCCTCGACAGGAGCGGCTCCATGTACTCATGCCTCGACTCCACTATAGCAGGATTCAACGAACTTCTAGGCAGCATCAAGGCTTCCGCAAGGAAGGCATCTGCGACGCAGGAGCACACGCTGACGCTCGTCCTTTTCGATTCCGAGAGCATCGACACCCCCTACGTGGACTGCGCCCCCTCGGCAGTCAAGCCCCTTTCCAGAAAGACCTATGTTCCCGGAGCCGCCACACCTCTCTACGATGCGATAGGGAAGACTATAACAGACCTAAGAAGCCGCCTTGACGAAGGGCAGATGTACAGCGTGGTTCTTACCATCATAACCGACGGTCTTGAGAATGCGTCCACCGAGTACAGCCACTCCGCCGTCCAGAAAATGATCGAGGTCTGCAAGGAAGACGGATGGGTCGTTTCCTACATGGGATGCTCCCATGACGTTCTTTCGGCCGCAGCGAGCATATCAATAACCAACGTCATCTCATTCGAGCAGAGCGACAAGGGAACCCGCGACACCTTCAGGAAAGAGGCCATGGCAAGGGAGCGCTACTTCGAGGATGCCGACGAGGCTTTCTGCAGCCTGGACGCCTCTGCAACTCCCGCTGCGTGGAAGAAATGGAGGAAAAGCCGCTCAGAAGACCAGTACAAGGATATATAGAAGGCCCGCAATCGGGGAGCGCGAAAAGAAAAACGTCCGCAGCGATAGGGGATAAGGCCATCAACGGCAAAGATAGATATCGCGTGGGCGCACGCGCGCGAGAGCGCACATCACACGCATATGGCATGATATAGGAAGGTAAAACCATTCAAAAAGAAGAGAAGACCATGATTGGAGCATTGGCAGGGGACATGATAGGTTCCATCTACGAGTTCGCAAACACATCATCCTACTCCTTTCCGCTTTTTTCAAAGTGGAGCACGTACACGGACGACAGCATCTGCACTGTCGCAGTTGCGGATGCCATCCTTCGCTCCGTTCCCTACGGGACAAGCCTTGTCGGGTGGTGCTCCCGCTACCCCAGTCCCATGGGAGGGTACGGCACAAGCTTCGGCTACTGGGTGAGAATGGGAGGAGGACCTTCCTATGGAAGCTACGGAAACGGTTCCGCGATGAGGGTGTCTGCAATAGGCTGGGCATTTGACAGCGAAAAGGAGATCCTCTCGGCCGCAAAAGAAAGCGCGGAGGTGACCCACAGCCATCCCGAAGGCATTAGGGGAGCCCAGGCAGTGGCCCTTGCAATATTCCTTCTGAGAAAGGATCCATCCAAGGAATCCATCCTCAAGGCAGGGGAGAGGTTCTACCCGCATTTCATGGAAAGGGAATACCCCCACTCCTTTGACGAGACCTGCCAGGGGACGGTCCCGCTATGCCTCTACCTTGCGAGCACGAGCTCATCTTTCGAGGATGCCATAAGAAGGGCGGTTTCCTGGGGAGGGGACAGCGACACCATGGGTGCCATTGTCGGCGCGATAGCCGAGGCTCTCTGGGGAGTGCCCGGCAGCATAAGGGAGGAAACCATCCGAAGACTTGACCCTCCGATGGCGAAAGTGGTCGAAAAGTTCGAGGGGAAGTACGGTTGCGGAAGGAAGCCGGAGATATAGGTGTATCTACCTTATCGTTACGAGCAGGGCGCTCTCCATTCCGTATCCTCCCTGTCCGGCGGTCTGGTAGCGGCAGGTCCACCACCTCTGGTCGAGTTCGGATATGAGCGCGCTGCGAAGAGTCCCTTCGCCTATCCCGTGGACAAAGAGAATCCTTTTCCCCTTGTGGGGGATGCTGTCTTCCATGATGCGGTTGAAGTACTCTATCTGATAGGCAAGGTAGGAGCTTTTGGGAACGGAGGATGGGATCTGGATTACGGAGGCATGCAGGTCAACGACCATGTCATAGTCCCTTGATGCCTTCTGCTTTCGCCTGGAAGGGGGCTCTTCGCTGAACTTCTGTTCAAGGGATGGTTCGCCGGCCGCAAGGTAGTCTTCCAGCGTAGCGTTCGAGCCGTCCGGAAGCACCTTCGGGGTATCCTTCTTCTTTTGGGAGATGGCCTTCTGCTGCTCCTCGCTCTTGTGAAGGGCCTTGGAAAGGGCCCTCAGGTCCGATAGATCCTTTGTCTTCATGTCTTTTAGCCGCACAGGCGATACTGCCTGCAAAGGATGTATTCCCTCCAAAAATCACTCCAGCGCACCTGGATGGGCGTGTAAAAGGACGGCATGGCACTGCATTCCGGCAAATATTTGCTACTTTTGCGCTATAGATGGACTTCCCCCAAAAAAGACATATGAAAAAGAGTTTCATGAAATACCGCTGGGTCTACCTCACAATAGTGCTGGTGCTCATCTCCTGCGCCATTACGCTTGTGACGCAGCTCTTCTCCTACCACGAGCTATCCTACGAGACATTCGCCGCCCTGATCGGCGTGATGATAACAGCCATCATAACCCAGGTCCTTCTGAACGGCCAGACCGAGAACGACGCCAAGAGGGACAAGGACTCAAAGGTGTTCGAGGAGAAGCTGAGGATCTACCAGGATTTCCTGAAGTCCCTGTGCGAGGTGGTCTCCGACAACCAGATAACTGAGAAGGAGAAGATGGAGCTCCAGTTCCAGACCTCCTACATAGCCATGCATACTTCGGTGGCCCACATAAAGGCCATAAGCGAGGCCGTGAAGAAGGTGGTCGAGGCGACCTGCCCGCTTCCCCAGGAAAACAGGGGGAGAGGCACCCTTGACAGCCCACTGGAACCACTTTTCGACATCGTGCGATGCTTCAAGGAAGAGCTCTACCCGGATCTCACGGCCGCCGAGCAGGATCCCGAGGAGCTCCACCAGGCCCAGATGGACATCATCCAGACCATAGAGAACTTCAAGGCCGCATTCTCTGACAGGGACTTCAAGGACGAGGAGGAGCATGCAAAGGCAATCGAGGTGTACCTGAAGGACGTTCCCGAGGGACTCCTCGCGGGAAGGGGAGAAGAGCGCCAGGGCGGCATCCGAATCGGAAGGAAGGAGAAGAAGGAAGAGGAGGACCTTACCCTGCTTAACGAGGCCATCGCAAGATGGAAGCAGAAGGGATGGACCCTTGATGAGAAGGAGCGCCTGGGGTGCACCCTGAAGCTCGAGGACGGAATCACCGTCGGAACCTTCTACAAGGATGGAGACCTCAACATCCAGGCCTGCTACGACCATCCATACGGGAACAACCTTGCAAAGGCCCTCACACAGGAGTTCCGCGAAGGAAACCGCTACTACGGACACTGGTGGGTAGAGCTCGAGGAGCCCTACAGGGACATAGCACCGGCCGACCTGAGGTACGAGCTCGCCCGCGATCCCGGCCTCCAGAAGTGCGTCATCGACTGGACCGACAGGATAATTGCGATGATAGAGCCGTTCCATCGCCTCGGCCAGTGGTACACCGCCCTTGCCCCCAAGGACTGGAAGGACTGGAAGATCTCCATAAACCAGAACAAGAGCCTCATGTGCGACTCCAGGATAGAAGGGATAGGGAAGCCCTACCTGGACGCCTACTACGCCGACGGGAAGGCCCGCATAGCCCTTTTCACGCACCCCGGTGACATCATCCTCGCGGCGCGCGTAGCAAATGAGATAGGCGCCATCAACACGGACGACCTTACCATCGACATGCTCGAGGACTCCGGCCGCTACATAATAGAAACCATCGAGGATCCGACGCCCGAGGCCGTGGCCGGAAGGCTGCGACACTGGATGGAAAAGATCGACACCCTAAGGGGCAGGACACTGACGGACGACTAGGACACCTTCCTTCCTACATACATATTCACTGAATCCCCGGCTCCCAAAAAGGAGAAGGGGATTTTTCGTATCGCCATGTCCGGATGTCACCATGCCGGCAGCCTGTGCCTATGGTGTGATAGGAATGCAAGCTTCAAAGAAAATTTCAAAAAAAATCTCCGCCCCGGTTGCAAAAGTCTCTCCAGGCGGATAATCCATCCAGTCAGCTGAAGGTTTCCGGCAACCTGCAAACCGGCAAGTCAACAACTTAAAAGGCGAACATAATGGCCACGATATCACTTTACACACGAGAGAGAATCGAGAAAGTCTTCGGCTCGGCTCTCAGGTATCCCGGAGAATGCGAGGCACTCTCCATAGACATTGAAGACAGGACGGGGACGCCCCTGTCGGTGAACACGCTGAAAAGGCTCCTGGGAATCCTCCCTCAAGTAAGGCAGCCAAGGCTCTCCACCCTCGACATCCTTGCACGCTATATCGGATTTCCAAACTGGAACCTCTACCTCGAGGAAGTGGTAAGGGAAGCGATAGGGGATGGCGGGGAAGCAGCCACTGTACCCGACAAGCCGCTTCTACTTAGCTACGGGAACGGAGACAGCGTTCAGCTGAGCCCACGTGGAGACGGAGTGTTCACCGTCACCGAGACGACCGAGAAGCGCCTCCGAAGCGGGGAGAGCATCTTCCTCGAGCTAGCCCGTAGCGGCTATCCTCTATCCCTCGTAAGAATGGCTCCCGGCGGAGCACACGGCGAGAGGGTGATACTTGGGGGCGTCACCGGAGTTACCATTGCAAGCCTTCCGGCTTAGGATTCCCGCCGGGAGAGGTGATGGCCGCCTCCTTTCCTTCATCACATCTGCCGGATATGCCATAAATCCTCTACCCGGATATCCTTCGTAGGAGGATTTTTGCTATATTTATCCCGCAAAAGAAGACGCGGAAAATGCAGGAGTTCTCTTCATTTGAAAATCCTTCCTTCGAGGTCGAGGGCATCAGCCTGGACCGCGAGAACGCGGAGTTCAACCTGGCCCTAGACTACGTGTGCAACACGCGCAGGACGGTGTATCTCACGGGGAAGGCCGGCTCGGGAAAGACCACGTTCCTGAAGTACCTCCGCAAGGTATGCAGCAAGAACATGGTCGTGCTCGCCCCGACAGGGGTGGCTGCCGTGAACGCAGGCGGCCAGACGATCCACTCCTTCTTCCAGATTCCGCCGTCGCTGTACGTCCCCGGAGACAGGCGCCTTCGCACAAGGGCCGAAAGGGGCGATACCGACAGGTCCACGATATTCACCAACTTCCACTACCGTCCGGACAGGCTGCGGCTCATCCGTAGCCTTGAGCTCATCGTCATTGACGAGGTGTCGATGGTTAGGTGCGACCTGCTCGACGTCGTGGACACTCTCCTTCGGACATTCCGCCGCAGCGGCCTTCCCTTCGGCGGGGTTCAGATGCTGTTCATAGGCGATGCGTACCAGCTGCCGCCTATAGTAAAGGACGAGGACAAGCAGATACTGTTCCGCTACTACCAGAGCGAGTTCTTCTTCTCCGCCAGAGCGATGAAGAACGTGAAGCCCGTGTACATAGAGCTTAAGAAGATCTACCGCCAAAGCGACCGCAAATTCATAGACCTTCTCAACAGGGTGAGGGAGAACCGCATGGAAGATGGTGATTTCAAGAACATAAACTCCCATCTGGACACTCTTTTCCAGCCTTCGCCAGAGGAGGGGTTCATAACACTTGCCACCACGAACGCCGCCGTAAACCAGGAGAACTCCCAGAAACTTGGAGACCTTCCCACAGCCCTTGTCGAGTACGATGCCGCCGTCGAAGGGGACTTCCCCGAGAACATACGCCCGACCGACACGGTGCTTTCCCTGAAGGTTGGCGCCCAGGTGATGTTCCTTCGCAACGACCGCGAAAAGCGCTACTACAACGGAAAGATCGGAAAGGTGACAGCCCTCTCCAAGGAGCTTGTCACGGTGAAGACGACCCTCAAGGACGGATCGTCCCAGGACATCGCCATTTCACGGGAGACATGGGAGAACGTAGTGTACAAGTGGGACGAGGAAGATGAGAAGATAGAGGAGGAGGTCATCGGAACCTTCACGCAGTTCCCGCTCCGCCTTGCATGGGCCATAACCGTCCACAAGAGCCAGGGGCTGACCTTCGAAAAGGTGGTTGCCGACGTGGAGAAGTCATTCGCACCCGGCCAGGTGTACGTAGCCCTGTCCAGGTGCACGTCACTTGACGGACTGGTGCTCCGCTCGGAGATAACACCATGGTCGGTGAAGACAGACAGCAGGGTGCAGGACTTTGCAAGGAAGGAGACTCCGGGGGACGTGCTTCGCTCAGAACTGGATTCGTCAAAGGCGGACTACTACTATGAGAAGAGCCGAAGGGCCATGAAGAATCTCGACGCAAGGGAATGCCTGGCGAACCTGTACCGCGCGATGAGGCTCCGCAACGATTTCGAGGACAGGAAATTCCAGATGTACGTCTTTGCCTGGATGAGAAGGTACTTCTCCGAGATATCCTTCTACCGTAAGGAAAACAGGAGACTTGCAGAACGTGTAGGCTCCCTGGAGGACTATAACGAATTCCTGAAGATGGAGCTGTCCCGGATGGAGGCTGAAAACAGAAGGAAGCGACGCAAGGATGATTCATCCCAAGGTGGCGCCACCCCTAGGAAGAAAAAGAAGGGAAAGCCAAAGGCGGGAAGCGGAGAAGGCGGAAAGTCCTGACGGACTTGCAAAGCCGGGTGCAGCATCCAACACCTGTTCTTTTGGGCACACTCTCACAATACTCTCATGGCAAAATGGCGTCCTTGACCTTCCCATAGCCGACTACACCACCTGCCTTAGTCGCTCCCTTTCACATATCCGTTGTTGGGAAGGAATACTTCGGGATTGATGTATTTCTCCCTATAGGAGACAAGCTCGGGCGATATGGCCTCCGGGGGAAGGGGATAGGGGCCGTCGTGCATCGAGAGGATCTCCTTTGCCTTACTGAAGTCATCCTTGCCAAAACACCATCTTGTCACAATCGCATGTCCGTTGTTGCCCTCCCTAAGGTCGCGGTCATCAATGGCGACGTAGTCCGTGATTTCAGTGTGACGGTCGAGGTACTCCCTGATTTCAGCTGTCCTCCAGTCAATGGTGCTAAATCCTCCGGCCTCCTCGATAGCTTTTTCAATCTTGTCATAGCAAGGTTCGGACTCCTCGAACCGATCCATCCAATAAGCATCCGTTATCTCGTTCTTTTCAAAATCATCACATTCATTACTCCTGTAATTGAACGCATACCGAAAGTCAGTGGCGCCATAGAGGAAACCGTCCAGTCCCCATATCCGCAGGAGAGCCCGCATTGCGTCCATTCCGTTCTTCCTCCAGTCGGTAGAAAGCACGATGACGGCCCCTTCGCTTTCCAGCAGTTCTTTCATGAGCTGCACGCTCTCCTTCTCCCAATCGAAGTAGACGGCGGCGATATCGTATTTGGAGCCGCATGATGCCTCCAACATATCCGTGTAATCAAAGCCCAGTCTATTGGTCAAGTCTTCACATAGCTGGGGCATTTCACCATTCCGAATATGATCGAACCTGTACTGCGTGTAGGGTTGAAGCACTCCGTCAATGTCCAGGAATACCGCTTTCAAATTCTCTTTCATTTTTTTGAGGTTAGATTGATAAACTAATTGATAATCGATTATGGTTACGTGCCATGGCCTGGTCATGATGCTGTCCGTTCTGTTCCAGCGTGTTCATGCAAAAGGACAAGTATCCTGACCTTCACAATACTCTCATGGCAAAATGGCGTCCTTGACCTTCCCATAGCCGACTACACCACCTGCCTTAGTCGCTCCCTTTCACATATCCGTTGTTGGGAAGGAATACTTCGGGATTGATGTATTTTTCCCTGTAGGAGACAAGCTCAGGCGATATGGCCTCCGGGGGAAGGGGGTAGGGACCGTCATGCATCGATAGGATCTTCTTTGCCTTCCTTAAGTCACCCTTTCTGAAACGCTCGCTTGTCACAATCGCATGTCCGTTGTTGCCTACGCAGAGGTTGAGGTCATCAATGACAACATAGTCTGTAACTTCTGTGTGCCGGTCGAGGTACTCCCTGATTTCGGCAATGCGCGCTTTTATAAAACCTCCTCCTTCTGTTTCCTTGAAGAAATTTCTAAGCTTCTCTATCCAGGGCTTGGAGTCCTCGTTTCTTTTTATCCAGAACGAATGCGTCTCCTGATTGTTTTTATTGCCGCAGCGCTCGTTGTTTCGATAATTGTATGCGTATTGGTAGTCGGTCGCACCATAGATGAATCTGTCCAGCCCCCATATTCCAAGAAGCATCTCCATCACATCCATTCCGAACTCTCTCCAGTCGGAAGAAAGCACTATGACGGCCCCTTCGCTTTCCAGCAGTTCCTTCATCAAAGCGACGCTCTCCTTATCCCAATCATAGTAGACGGCGGCGATATCGTACATGGAGGTGCTTGATGCCTCCATAAGGGCCGAATAATCGTAGCCGAGTCTTTTAGTCAGGTCTGCACATAGCTGGGGCATTTCACCATTTCTAATGTGTTCGAACCTGTACTGCGTGCGTGGCTGCAGCACTCCGTCAATGTCAAGGAAAACAACTTTCAAATTCTCTTTCATTTGTTTGTTGATGTTAGATTAATAAACTAATCGACAATCGATTATCGTGGCGTGCCATGGCCTGGCTATGATGCTGTCCGCCCTGTTTTCCGCATGCTTTTGTCAAAGGGCTGGCATCCGGTCGCAAAGATATCTTCCTCTAATGTGACATGCAAGTTTTGGCAACCTTGCCAAGTTGTGCATTTTCTTGGAAGTACGAAGATGAAAAGACTGGTAGTTAGATATTTAGTGTAATTATGAATACGAGAAATATTTTTTTCTGCATTGGTGTCGGCCTTAGAAAAACGCTACCAGGCAGTTCGGATGTAATGCGTCCTTTGGCGATATCCTGGTCTCCTGCGACGGATTCTCCGCTTCAGCTTCTGTATGTCTTCCGGGCAGGTGGGGCTCAGCATACTGTCCTACTCAGACGTGCGGGCCGATATAGTGTCTCTACCGCTTTGATGTAAGGCGGAAAAAAGCTAAATTTGTAGGATTGGGCCGCTTGCCTGCGACAATCGGCTCCAAAACTTGACAAGCGAAGACATGAGACAGGACACAAAATGCATCCAGGCGGGATACTCTCCCGCGAACGGACAGCCGCGCCAGCTGCCCATAATCCAGAGCACGACATTCAAGTACGATACATCCGAGGACATGGGGAAGCTCTTCGACCTCGAGGCCGAAGGATACTTCTACTCGAGGCTGCAGAACCCCACCACAGACGCCGTTGCGCAGAAGATATGCGCCCTTGAAGGCGGATGCGCAGCCCTTCTGACTTCATCGGGACAGGCGGCCAACTTCTTCGCCGTCTTCAATATCGCCGGAGCAGGGGACCACATCGTCAGCTCCGCCTCGATCTACGGAGGCACCTACAACCTTTTCGCCGTCACGATGCGCAGGATGGGCATAGATGTGACGTTCGTCAGCCCGGACGCAAGCGAGGAGGAGATTTCGGGAGCGTTCCGCCCCAACACCAAGGCCCTTTTCGGGGAGACTGTCGCAAACCCCGCGCTTACGGTGCTCGACATCGAGAGGTTCGCCCGCGTGGCGCACACCCACGGAGTCCCGCTTATCGTTGACAACACGTTCTGCACGCCTATAAACTGCCGTCCCTTCGAGTGGGGTGCCGACATAGTGACCCATTCGACTACAAAGTACATGGACGGCCACGGCTCTACCGTGGGAGGCTGCATCGTAGATTCCGGGAACTTCGACTGGGAGGCCCACGCCGAAAAGTTCCCCGGCCTTACGACACCCGACGAGAGCTACCACGGCATAACATACACGAAGAGGTTCGGGAAGAAGGCCTTCATAACAAAGGCCACGGCCCAGCTGATGCGCGACTTCGGGGCGGTGCAGTCACCCCAGAACGCATTCATACTGAACCTCGGGCTGGAGAGCCTCCACGTAAGGATGGCAAGGCACTGCGAGACCGCCCTGAAGGTGGCCCGGTTCCTGTCCACACATCCGAAGATAAGGCACGTCAGCTACCCTTCCCTCGAAGGGGACAGGTACTACGACCTGGCCTGCAAGTACATGCCAGGCGGCTCCTGTGGAGTCGTGAGCTTCCAGGTCGAGGGCGGAAGGAAGGCGGCCGAGGCCATGATGAAGCACCTCCGGGTGGCCGCAATAGAGACCCATGTCGCCGACGCCAGGACCTGCTGCCTTCACCCTGCGAGCAGCACACACCGTCAGATGACGGACCAGGAGCTCATAGACTGCGGAGTGGGCCCCGACCTTGTCAGGCTGTCCTGCGGCCTTGAAGATGCGCAGGACCTTATCGACGACCTCGCGCAGGCCCTTTCCAACGCATAGCGAAAAGTTCAAACCATAAAAGATTGAATACCATGGCAGGAGGCCCGCCCCCCGGAGGACCCGGTGGAAGATACTTGACGGATGAGGAGCAGAAGAACGCCCCGAAGGTGACGATGTCACTCGTTAAGAGGGCCCTTGGCTACCTCAAGCCATACAGGATGCAGCTTCTGATGGTGATACTGCTTATCGTGGTATCGTCCACCCTCAGCATCCTACCCTCGGTCATAACCGGAAAGATCATAGACGAAGGACTCATCGGCAGGAACATGAGGATGCTCCTCATTTTGCTGGGAGCCTCCTTCGGACTTACCGTGCTATCGAACCTAATCGAGGTCGCCGAGTCCTATGTCAACTCCTGGATGTCGCAGCACATAACCTACGACATGCGAAACAAGATGTACTCCCATCTCCAGACGATGAGCCAGTCCTTCTTCACGACAAACAACCAGGGAGACATCATAACGAGGATGACAAGCGACATCTCCGGCGTGCAGAGCGTGATATCCAACACGCTGACCAGCATCATCAAGAACGTCATCACCCTTGCCGTAGCCCTGGTGGCCATGTACCAGAAGAACTGGGTCCTGGCCACGATCGGAATAATAATAGTGCCCCTTTTCACCATCCCCACGAGGAAGGCCGGAAAGACCCGCTGGCAGCTCCGTCTGAAGGCCCAGGAGGCCAACGATACGATGAACGGGATCCTCAACGAGACCCTTTCGGTATCGGGACAGCTGCTGGTGAAGCTCTTCGGAAAGGAGGAGTACGAGTACGAGAGATACAGGAAAGCAAACGGCGAGATGGTGGACCTCTCGGTGAAGGAGAGCATGGCCGGACGATGGTTCCGCATGGTGCTTTCGACATTCACCTCCATAGGCCCGATGCTCCTTTACCTTGTCGGCGGAATCCTCATGATGAAGTACGACTCGTCCCTGACGGTCGGAGACATAACGGTCCTGGTTGCCTTGCTGGGAAGGATGTACGGGCCGGTCAACAGCCTTCTGAACCTGCACGTGGACTGGGTGCAGTCGATGGCGATGTTCTCCCGAATATTCGACTACCTGGACATGAAGCCCGAGGTGGAGAACGCCCCCGACGCGGTAAAGATACAGAATGCCACAGGAGCCGTCGAGTTCAGGGACGTATGCTTCAGCTACAGCCCCGAAAGGCAGATCCTGAAGAACGTCAGCCTGTCCCTGGAGGAAGGCCGCAGCATAGCCATCGTGGGCCCTTCGGGCTCCGGCAAATCCACCCTCATAAACCTTATCCCGAGGCTCTATGACGTATCTTCGGGATCGGTGCTCTTCGACGGGGTGGATGTCCGCAAGATCGACCTTCACGACCTACGCAGCCACATCGGCATAGTAAGCCAGGAGACATACCTTTTCAACGGCAGCATAAGGGACAACCTCCTGTACGCATGCCCCACCGCTAGCGAGGAGCAGATGATAGAGGCCTGCCGCAAGGCCAACATCCTGGACTTCATACAGGCCCAGGAGAAAGGTCTTGACACCATGGTGGGCAACCGCGGACTGAAGCTTTCCGGAGGAGAGAAGCAGAGGATCTCCATTGCGAGGGTGCTCCTGATGGACCCCGCGCTCCTCATCTTCGACGAGGCCACGAGCGCCCTTGACAGCATCTCCGAGCGGAAGATCCAGGATGCGATTGATCCCCTGATAACAAGCCGCACCAGCATCCTCATAGCCCACAGGCTTTCAACGATCCTGGCGGCCGACGAGATCATAGTCCTGAAGGACGGCCAGATCGTAGAGAAGGGCAGCCACGAGACCCTCGTGAAGGCCGGTGGGACCTATACAGAACTCTACAACACGCAGTTCTCCAAGGCCCTTGTCGACGCGGCAGGGGACTCCGATGACTAGACAGGGACCAAGCATGGACAACTATTATTGAAATTTACTCTCGCAGAATGGATAGAAAGACTCTAGCGATACTTTCCCTTTCCGCCCTTATTGGAGCGGCGTCCTGCAGCACGACAAGGGTGCTGGGGGAAGGGGAGTACCGCCTTACCAAGAACGAGATCGAGATAAGCGGAAGCGATGACCTCCCCACCAGCGAGCTGCAGACCTACGTAAAGCAGAAGCCGCGCTCGTGGAGTCCGCTCATGAGCATATACAACTGGTCCGGGAAGGACGAGAACTCGCTCCTTCGGAAGATCGGTACGCCGCCAACGGTCTACGACCCCGACCTTGTGGGAGTGTCTATGGACAACATCCGCCGGCACCTTGACTACATAGGCTGGTACGGCTCATACGTAGACACCACGACTTCCGTAAGCGGGAAGAAGATAAAGGTCAGCTACCTTGTAACCCTAGGAAAGCGCTACCCCATAAGCTCGCTCACCTACGTGGTGCCCGAGGATGGGGAGTTTACGCAGGATTTCTGGGCAGACACGGTGAACGTCTCGGTAAAGCCCGGAATGTACCTTTCCGAGTCGGACCTCGAGGCCGAGACCGTAAGGGGGGCGTCCCATTTCAGGGAGATAGGCTACTACGCCTTCAACAAGAGCTACTATTCCTTCGAGGCGGACACCTTGACGGACCCATCCAAGGCCGCCCTGAAGATGTACGTTAACGAGTACTCCCGAAACGCCGACCCGTCAACCGGCGTACCCCACCGCAAATACACCTTCGGGAATGTCGACATCTACCATCCGAAGACGTTTGCCTTCAGGGAGAAGGTCCTCAGGAACCTCAACACCATACACCCGGGGGACACCTACTGCGAGTCGACCGTGAACAACACCTATTCGCGCCTTTCGGGCATAAGGGTGATAAAGGGGGTGAACATGGAGATGATCCCCGACGACTCCCTGCACAGGGTTGACACAAGGGTCGAGCTCACTCCGGCGAGCCTCATGGGCGCCAGGGGCAACTTCGAGTTCTCTGTTAACTCCAGCGGCCTTTTCGGAATAACCCCCGAGGTGAGCGTCTACCACAAGAACATCTTCCAAGGAGGGGAGTGGCTCAATGTCGGAGTGAGGGGCAACTTCCAGAGGAAGCCTGGAACCGAGCAGAAGTCCACCGAGTTCGGAGTGAGCGCATCGCTCAGCATCCCGAGGTTCCTGTTCCTGCCGTACCGTCTGTTCGAGGCCTCGCTCCCGAGGACCGACATCACCCTTGCGTACAACTACCAGAACCGCCCCGAGTACAGAAGGAGCATCCTCAGCACTTCCTACGGGTACACCGGAGTACATAAGAAGAAGCTCTACTACAGGGTGTACCCCCTTCAGCTGAACCTTGTGAAGCTCTACTCCATGGCGGATTTCTTCAGGGAGTACCTGGGAATGAACCCGATGCTGAACAGCGCCTACCGCAGCCACTTCGACCTGGGTCTCGGAGGGACGCTCCTCTATACCACGGACGCATCCCCGGCCCCCCAGGGTTCGTACCACTATGCAAGGCTGACGGTGGCTACCGCCGGAAACCTTCTGAGCCTCATGAACCCCATCCTCAAGGACGACAACGGGACAAGGACTATCTTCGGGCTCCCGTACTCACAGTATGTAAAGGGCGAGATCCAGCTCGGAAAGACCTGGAGGTTCGGAAACGACGACACCCAGGCGTTCGCAACGCGCTTCCTGATCGGTGCCGGCTACGCCTACGGAAACTCCCAGATCATGCCTTTCGAGCAGCAGTTCTACTCCGGCGGCGCATCATCGCTCCGAGGATGGAGGGCCCGCAGCGTAGGACCCGGACTGTCGAAGATGGACTCCACCTTCGTAATCCCTGCCCAGACCGGAGACTTCAAGCTCGAGGCCAACGCGGAGTGGCGATTCAGGCTGTTCTGGAAGCTGGACGGAGCGCTCTTTGTCGACGCCGGAAACGTCTGGACGTTCAAGGCCAGGACCGCTGACGACGACCAGTCGGGACTTCTCAGGGGAAGCACCTTCCTTGAGAGCATCGCAGCCGACTGGGGGCTTGGGCTCCGCCTTGACTTCAAGATGATCCTCGTCAGGATAGATACCGGATTCGTGACCCACGACCCGTCCAGGGACGACGGGCAGAGATGGGTAGGTCCCGACGGCTGGTTCAAGAAAGGCGGGTTCGCCCTGCACTTCGGAGTTGGATACCCGTTCTAGACAGTCCCTGTGGCTTCTTTTTTGATAGGAGATATACTACAGGTGCACACTGCACCCTTTGAACAATGCAAAACCAACAAACATTTTAGCAATATGAAGAAAAGCACAATCCTGTTTTCACTTGTGACGCTTGGCGCAATGCTCCTTTGCATTCCCCAGGCATCTGCGCAGAAAGGCATCGACCCGAAGTCTTTAGTCGGCACATGGGTAGGTGAAATTACAAACCAGAAAGATGGCGACGACACCGTCCAGATGCAGGACACCGAGATCTACAACTCGGACAATTCATACGAGAGCATCTCCAACCTTTCATACACTAGGAAGATGGATTACTCCGACCTCGACGCCGTCGTTACTTTGAAATGCACATTCAAGTCCTATGGGAAATGGACGCTGAAGGGCGACAAGATCAAATACAAGTACGACAAGAGACGCAGTACGGCTACCATTGACGACGTCATAATAGACGCCGAGGGCAAGCGCATCACCGAGCCTTCGATCGTAAACTATGTCAAGGACGAACTCAAAAAGGATGTCACCACTGACGTCATCGCCTATCCCAAGAGCGTAAAGATCGTTTCGCTTGAAGGCGACAGGATGGTGCAGGATGACGGTGATGAAAAATCGACCTATACGCGCAAATAAGACACACCGCTGGAGATTTCCTGAGAGCCTTGCAGATGCCTGCAGGGCTCTTTTCGCATGGTGGCGGAGTGGGCGCGCACGATGGGGAAAATCCATCCCAGACGCTAAGGAATAATCCCGGATTTTGGTAACTTTGCCATATCCGTAATGCCATATAAAGTGTTTGTCATGAGAAGATTCAGTATTTACATTTGCGCCATCCTCGCCCTTTGCATAGGCTGCAGGAGCGCCGAGACCGAGACAAGTTCCCTTTCTTTTGACCCATCTTCCGGAGTGCCAGGCTCAATCACCCTTCCAGGCGGCGAAACCGTAAAGTATACCGCCTACACGAATCTCTACTACGTGGAGAACGTGGAGGATTCGACCTACCAGTACCTCAACGTGTTCGTTCCCGAAGGAGCCACGCAGCAGACTCCGATCTTCCTTAGGACCTACGTCGGAGGATACATGGCATCACAAGCCGGGGACCCGCAGGCGGGAGATGCAAGCGGAAGGGCCCTCAAGGAAGGATACGTGCTGGTGATTCCAGGGACCAGGGGCAGGAATTCCAAGGTAGGGGACACCTATACGGGGCGCGCCCCGGCCTGCATACTGGACCTTAAGGCGGCCCTGAGGTACCTGCATTATTTTGATTCCAAGATGCCGGGGGACGCCCACAGGATCATAACCGACGGGACCAGCGCCGGCGGAGCCATGTCAGCCCTCATGGGCGGCACCGGGAACCATCCCGACTATGAGCCGTATCTGAAGGAAATGGGCGCCGCTCCTTCAAGCGACGAAGTCTATGCCGCCGTGTGCTTCTGCCCCATAACCGACCTTGACCATGCCGACATGGCCTACGAGTGGCTCTACGGGGGAACTGCCAGCAGACAGGCTCTTTCAGAGGATGTCAGGAAGATATCCGCCGAACTTGCCGCCCAGTTCCCGGAGTATGTGAAAAGCCTCGGTCTCAAACTTGAAGACGGCACACCACTTACCGGGGACAACTACCTTGACTTTATAAAGGGAGAGATCATCCGCTCGGCACAGATTGCCAAGAACGCCGGCGCGGACATAGGCGAGTCCCTCGGATTCAGCTTCAGCTCCGACAGGGGATGGGCCCCTCCAGTGAATGGCGGCGTGGATGTCGCAGGCCCCAAGCCAAATGGAGATGCACCTGAAATGAGAGGCGAAGGCCCCAGGCCGAAAGGTGGCGCTCCCATGATGGGAAGACCTGGCGGGCAGAAAGGGGAGTACATCACAGACCTTGACATGCCGGCGTACCTTGACTATGTTGTAAGCACCCAGCCGCTCAAGAGCGTTCCAGCCTTTGACAGCATGATTTCTTCCCTTGGCCAGGTGGATAGCGGAGAGAACCAGGAATTCGGCGATGAGAAAGGTTCCGCGGTGAACTTTACAGATTACGTGGCAAAGCTGAATGGAGCCTCCCTTTCGGATGAAATCCGAAGGAACGTGCATCTTCTGAATCCCATGTACTACATAGGAGACGAAAAGACTTCCGTAGCTCCGCACTGGTACATACGCCACGGGGCGAGGGACCGCGACACGGCCTTCCCAATTCCTCTGAACCTTGCGCTGAAACTGAAGAACGAAGGCTATGACGTGGACTTTCTCCTCGCATGGAACCGTCCCCATAGCGGCGACTACGCCCTGGACGAACTGTTCGGATGGATCAAGGGCATTCTCTGACCATCCTTTCTGTACCACCACAGAAAAGCGCCTTCCCAGACAAAGGAAGGCGCTTGCTTTATGGGGCCATGGAAAGATTCTTCTATTTCCCTTCTCCTTCCTTCCCATCGTCCGCCTTGGCGGGATAGTACTTTGGCCAGCACCTTCTGAGATAGGACAGGAGGTTGTCCTCGTGACGGTTGGGGGCAGGGGAGTAGAAGACCTTCCCCCTAAGCTCGTCCGGCATGAACTCCTGGTCCACGAAGTGTCCCGGGTAGTCGTGCGCATAGCGGTATCCGTCCGAGTAGCCAAGCTCCTTCATCAGCGAAGTGGGAGCGTTGCGAAGATGAAGCGGCACCTGGGATGAGCGGGTCTGGGAGGCTGATTCCAGAGCCTCCGCTATCGCCATGTAGGCCGAGTTGCTCTTGGGGGAGGATGCCAGGTATATGGCGCACTCGGATAGAGGGATCCTTCCCTCAGGCATGCCGATGTTCTGGACTATCTGGAAGCAGGCGTTCGCAAGGAGCATGGCATTGGGATTTGCAAGCCCCACGTCCTCGCTGGCCAGTATGCAGAGTCTCCTCGCTATGAAAAGGGGGTCTTCGCCACCGTCTAGCATCCTTGCCATCCAGTATACGGCCGCATTGGGATCCGAGCCGCGTACGCTCTTTATGAAGGCGGAAATCATGTCGTAGTGCATCTCTCCGCCCTTGTCGTAGCGCGCCGCACTGCTCTGCAGGCAGTCGGCCACGCCCTTGTTGTCGATAACTATGGTTCCGCATCCGCTATGGGAGGAGACAACCAGCTCGAGGATGTTGAGAAGCTTCCTTGCATCGCCTCCGCTGTAGCGGAAAAGGGCCTCGGTCTCGTCGACCCTTATGTCCATGGTGCTTAGTAGCTCGTCCTTTTTCAGGGTATTGTCCAAAAGGGCCCTAAGGTCGTCGGCTCCAAGGGACTTGAGAACGAACACCTGGCAGCGCGACAGAAGGGGATTTATCACCTCGAAGGAAGGGTTCTCCGTAGTGGCTCCGATAAGGACCACGGTCCCGTCCTCCACGGCCCCCAGGAGTGCGTCCTGCTGGCTCTTTGAGAAGCGGTGTATCTCGTCTATGAAAAGAATCGGTGCCGCCTTTGACGCTCCGAATACGGAAGCCCTGTCTGCACGCGAGCGGTCTATGACTTCCCGCACGTCCTTCACACCTGCGCTTACCGCCGAAAGTGTGTAGAAGTCTCTCTCGAGCGTGCTGGCCACTATCCTTGCCAGTGTCGTCTTGCCGACGCCCGGAGGACCCCACAGTATGAAGGATGTGAGGTTCCCGCTCTCTATCATGTTGCGGATGACACAGCCCGGTCCCACAAGGTGCTTCTGCCCGACGTAGTCGTCGAGTGTCTGCGGCCTCATCCTTTCCGGGAGCGGAGGGAGCATGCGGCTCATGTGGGAGGATCTGCTGTCAGATGGCATCGTATCTTTTCTATGCAAAGAAGTTAAGTGGCAGGAATAGGGGAGAAGGGGACTAAATGTCCTTTCCGTAGACGCGCCTTCTCTTTGTCTGCTCCTTGTCGAATGCGCTCCAGGCGCTTATCATCCCGACGTTGGACTCGAGCTCCGCGTTTGTCTCGGCGTACTCGAAACCGTACTTGTTGGCAAGAGGGATCATCCTCTCGAACATGAGGGCAAGGATGCCCTTGTTCTTGTGCTCGGGACGCACCGCCACGAGCAGGAGCTCCATGCTGGGCTCGTGCTTGAAGTACATGGAGTTCAGTATGCGGAGCATTCCGGTGGGGAGAAGCTTTCCGCCGCATTTCTGAAGGGCCCTCGTGATGGATGGCATCGTCACCCCGAATCCGGCGAGGTTCCCGTCTGCGTCATCGATGACGGTAACAAGGTCCAGGTCCAGGAATCCCATGTAAAGATCCACGTACTGGTCGATGACATCGTAGGGGAGTATCGTGAAATTGTACAGGTGGGAGTATGTCACGTTGATGAGGTCGAATATCTCGTGCCCCAGGCCTTTCTTGAAGACATCGTTCTTGGTTATGTGGCGCACCTTCATTCCGTAGCGCTCCCTGACGATGTTGGCCACGCGGGTTATCTTCTCCGGAACCTCCTTTGGGATTATTATCTTGTACTCGAGCCAGTCGATCTCCTTTGTGAAGCCGAGTGCCTCCATGTGCTTCATGTAGTAGGGGTAGTTGTAGGTGAGGGCCATCGTGCAAAGCTGGTCGTAGCCATCGACGAGCATGCCCTCGGGATCGAAGTCCGTGAATCCGAGCGGCCCCGCCATCCTCTCCATGCCCCTCTCCCTTCCGAAGGCGGCGACCCTCTCCAGGAGTGCCGAGCTGACCTCGGGGTCGTCTATGAAATCAAACCATCCGAAGCGGACTTCCTTGTGGTTCCAGTTCTCGTTTGCGATGCGGTTCACTATGGCTGCCACCCTGCCGACAACCTCGCCGTCCTTGTAGGCGAGATACAGCGCCATGTCGCAGAACTTGCAGGCGGCATTCTTCTCAGGGTTCAGGGTATCCATTTCGTCGAAGAAGAGCTTCGGCACGAAATACTGGTTGCCTTCGTAGAGCTTGTTCGGGAATTCAACGAACATCCTTCGCTCCCGCTTTGAGGTAACTTCTTTTATTGTAATTGACATTGCCTTGTTAGTACACGTTAATTAGGTCTAGGGTTTGCTGGCTACAGAAGAGTCTGTCAATCCTCACTGTCTGCAAATATGCAAAATTACAAAAAATAACATGTACTTGTACCGGTTGACATTCAAAACCGTATGTGGCACGGCAGGGGAGACGGCAGCCCGTGCCAGTACGATGGGAGAGGTCAGCTAAATGTTCCTCCTCCTGCTAATGATGCTCATCAAAAGCCTAACAGAGAAAGTAACGGCACTAAAACAGCGCATACCAGGTGACCTCGACCAGCTCAAGTTCATCTTCGAAGCAGTGGATGGATGAGGTTGTAAAACAGTTCGCCCATGAGCGCAAACTATTGCTTATTTTCCGGCAAATCTCTATTTTTGTATTTCTTCGGATTTGACCGAAACGCATGAAAAAGATAGGCAGGATAACATTCGCAGCCACGGTGGCGCTGCTTCTCTCACTCACGCAGGCTTCTGCCCAGCAGAAGTTCGTCTCGAGCGTGGGGGCCGTATTCTCTCCAAAGGCCTGCGGACTGACCTGCAACCTGGGTGACGGCAACCTCCTCAGGGTCGTAGGCGACCTGGAGGACGTCCTTACCGGCAACTCCAAGTACCCCGGAATCGCGGGGCAGTATTTCATGGTATTCTACAAGCAGCTCTCAAAGGATGACGCCATACGAAGAGTGCGCTTCTACGGCGGCCCCGGGCTCTGCGCCGGATGGGTAGCCGACAACAATATCACGGATTTCGGGGCGATGTTCGCCCTGGGGGCTGTCGCAGGAATAAGCATAGACGGGGGAGGGAGATACTCCGTTGACGTCGGGCTCAGCGCCAACGTAGGCATCCACGTGGTGCCGGGAAACGAGTACGACACCAAGATCCGCCTTTACCGGAACGGGTACCGGAAGGCCTGGATGCCTGAAATAACCATAAAGAGGGCGTTCTAGAGGATTGATTTACTGCAATGCAGAATGTGTGAGATGTGGCGTATTAATTGACTAATTAGTTGAATTTGAACAACTTAAATACATATAAAAGGATAGCGACGACAGTAAGGAGGATGCTCGTCATATTGTTCTTTGCAACTACCTTGTGTACAGCGACTTACGCACAGAAGGGGAGTGCAGGGGATAGGGGAGGCGTCACCTATGGTCTGGAGTGGGGGATATGCCCCCAGTATTATACCATATACGACTATTCCTTCAGGACGGACGTGGGATTTTCGGTCGAGAACACCGCAAAGCGCAGGGCCTATCACATGAATGCTCTGATGATGGCTAGCATAGGATACGACATCCCGCTGCACAAAGATCCCGAAGGTGTCGACAGAAGATATTTAAACGTTTCAATATCAGCAGGTTGGGAAGGTCTACACGATGATTACAGGGTTTTCCCGATAATGCTGGGTGTCAAGGGCTCGCCGTTTGTGGCGCATCCGCAGCACCTCCTTTTCGGCGGAGTCGGAACGGCGATACAGGAACGCACAAGCCGCCTGTACCGCAAAGGAGCAAAGGCTCCGTTCATCGCAAATGCGGGATACGGATACCGCATAAGCATTGGCGCCGGAATGCGGATGGACATAAAGGCCGGACTGGAATACAGCTGGTCTTCGCCGGCCGTGGAGATCGACGGCGAGATTGTCGAGCTCTCGGACGACGACATTTTCAGGAGCGCGTTCAATTCAATGGCCGTAAGGCTGACGATTGCGCTGCAGCTGTAGTTGTCCAGCTCCACGTACTAGCATGTGCCAGAACGCATGCAACCTGATCACTGGACTGGCAGGACATTGTATGTGAGCGCTCTGAGATTTGAGTTTTTGGGCGGAAAAATGTGACAGTCCGCCGTGCAAGTGGCCCTTGAAGGCCTATGCGCAACTACCCTATGGTAAATGTTACACAATTTATATTATGTTAAGTTGGGCATACTGGCAAACAACACCCCGGACATGGTGGCGCTTCCCCGCTTCCAGGCTGCCATACTCCGCAGCACGGCCGCATAGCCACGCTGCATGCAAGCCAGACAGCAACTGCAACATGCTATACCATATAGCACAGATTGGTAAAGACAGATAAATACATTTTAAGATTAGCTAGCAAGTCGACATGTTTCTTCAAATCCTGACACTGCTTGGAGCTTTCGGGCTGTTCCTCTACGGAATGAACATGCTAAGCTCCTCGCTCCAGAAATTCTACGGAGACGGCCTGAGGGTCTTCCTCTCCAGGATGGCCTCGCCAAACAAGCTGCGCCAGATAGCCAGCGGCTTCGGTTTCACCGTGGCCGTGCTGTTCTCCACCGTTACGATGATGATGGTCGTATCGAGCGTGGACGCAGGGCTCCTGACTCTCGCACAGGCCGCGGGAGTCATTATGGGCGCAAACATCGGAACGACCGTAACTGTTTGGCTTATAACGATTTTAGGTTATACGCTAGACCTCAAGGTATTCTGCTTCATAGTGATACTGGCGGGATTTGCATGCACGATGTTCAAGAAGCCCAAGGTCAAGACCCTTGGCAACATCATAATCGGATTCGGCCTGGTGTTCCTGTCGCTGAACTACATGCAGAGCTCCATGCAGGCCCTCAACGAGGATGCCAACCTCCTTTCCACCCTGACTTCCCTGACGGGACACGGGATGTGGACCGTCCTCATCTACTGCATCCTTGGAGTGGTGCTTGCATTCATACTGCAGTCATCCAGCGTGACGGTGGCCCTCGTGCTCGTGCTTCTCAGCATGGGATGGCTCCCCTTCCGCCTTGGCGCTGCCGTAGTCATTGGAGCCAACGTAGGCACTACCCTCACCTCTTCGCTAGCTGCATCAAAAGGCAGCATCCAGGGCCGCAGGGCTGCGCTCATAAGGCTGCTCTTCAACTGCTTCGGAGCCGTCCTGGCGCTTCTTCTCTATCGTCCGTTCACATACCTTGCAGGATGGATCGTATCTCTTTTCGGAGCGCAGAACCCCGCTGACGCACCGTTCACCACCGGAGTCCCCCAGCCCAATTCGGTGCTCTACGCCATCTGCGTGTTCCACACCCTCTTCAACCTGATAACAGCCCTCATCCTCGTGTGGTTCTCGGAGCCCCTAGTATCAATCCTTCAGAAGAAAGTTGTGGCCAGTGACGAGGAGAGAGGCCATCTCAAATACATCAACGAAGGCCTCGTGGTAACACCCTCCATCGCTATCGTGCAGGCCCTCAAGGAAGTGTCCAACTTCTGCGAAGTATGCCACGAGGGGTTCTCCTATGTAGAGAAGGCCCTTGGGGAGAACGACGAGGACATATTCGAGATGTGCCGCAAAAAGCTCGTCGAGTACGAGGAGATCACCGACAAGATGGAATACTCGATGGCCAAGTTCCTCAACATCCTCTCGACCAAGGACCTTTCCGAGACTGAGATCGCAAGGGTAAAGCAGCTCTACAAGATAATAGGTGAGATGGAGAGCCTCGGCGACTCCTGCGAGAACATAAGCCGCATCCTTGAAAGGGAGAGGGTCCACAACCAGAAATTCGACAAGGCCGCACAGCAGAGCCTCGTAGACCTCATTGCGCTGGTCGACAAGTCATTCGGCGTAGCCGAGGAGAACATCTCCAGGGCCCTTAACGGAACCCTCACCGACATCCAGAACGCATACGACATCGAGGACCAGATAAACGACAAGAGAAACGCCCTTAGGGACAAGGCCATGGGAAGGATCAACGAGCATTCGCAGTACCAGTCCATGAACTACTACCTCGACATGCTCTCCGAGCTTGAGACGATGGGAGACTTCCTGATCAACATCTCCCAGGCCCTCGAGAGCGGACTCTCCCTCCCCCCTATCCCCCAACCCGCAAAATAGCAAGACATGTCTAGAAAGAGACTGGACCTCACCCTCGAGGGAGTCACCATAGAAGCCGTAGCAGCCGAAGGAAAGGCCCTCGCCCACGTTGACGGAGCCGTCGTATTCGTCCCCTACGCGGTTCCAGGCGACGTCGTGGACATAAGGGTGCAGAAGAAAAAGAAGAACTACATGGAGGGCGTCGTGACAAGGCTAGTCTCCCCTTCCCCCCGGAGGCTCGAGCCGTTCTGCCCCCATTTCGGGGTGTGCGGAGGCTGCAAGTGGCAGATACTCCCCTACGAGATGCAGCTTGAGGCGAAGCAGGCGCAGGTCGAGGACCAGCTGGTTCGCATAGGACACCTCCAGATTCCTCCAATAAGCCCCATAATAGGCTCTGAAAGAACGATTTACTACCGTAACAAGCTGGAATACTCATTCTCGTCCAAAAGGTGGATCCTTAGCGACGAGGAGCCAGAGGCCATACCGCCCGAAGACCGCATGGGACTGGGGTTCCACGTCGGGAAGTTCTTCGACAAGGTGCTTGACATAAAGCAGTGCTACCTGCAGAGGGACCCATCCAACGACATCCGCCTGTTTGTGAAGAAGTACGCCGTGGAGCACGGCCTGGACTTCTTCGACATAAGGGAGAACAGGGGCTATCTGCGCACAATGTTCATCCGCACTGCAGAGAACGGCGGCGTCATGGTGATACTGTGCTTCTTCTATGACGACAAAGCGTCACGGGAGGCCCTGCTTGACGCCCTATCGGAAGAGTTCCCGCAGATTTCATCGCTGTACTACGTGGTGAACACCAAGCTGAACGATTCCATCTCGGACCAGGAGTGCATCCTCTACAAGGGCGACGACGCCATATACGAAAGCATGGAGGGCCTTTCCTTCAAAATCGGCCCCAAGTCATTCTACCAGACCAACTCCCCCCAGGCCTACAGGCTCTACAGCGTGGCCCGGGAATTCGCCGCGCTGACGGGAAAGGAGGTTGTATACGACCTCTATACCGGGACAGGGACAATCGCCCAGTTCGTGTCGGCAAAGGCTTCGAAGGTGGTCGGAATCGAGTATGTGAAGGAGGCTATCGACGACGCCAGGGAGAACACCCGACGAAACGGAATCCGCAACTGCGTTTTCTACGCCGGAGACATGAAGGACGTGCTCACACCTTCCTTCATAAAGGAGAACGGGAAGCCCGACGTAATAATACTGGACCCTCCCCGCGCAGGAATACATCCAGATGTGGCAAAAGTCATATTAGGAGCCGCCCCCAAAAGGATCGTCTATGTAAGCTGCAACCCGGCGACCCAGGCAAGGGACCTTTCCATGCTCTGCCAGGACTACGAGATAAAGGCCGTGCAGCCGGTTGACATGTTCCCGCACACGCAGCACGTGGAGACCGTATGCGCCCTTGAAAGAAAGCATAATACAGACTAGGAAGCAATCAATCCAGCCAATCTTATTAGCATGGCTACACACAAAAAGATACGCAAGGAATTCCTGGGTGAATGCCTTGCCGCAATAATAGACAGGAAAAGCCCTGTCATCCTAGGCAAAGACCCCCTTTGGGTCTACTACGAGCTTGAAAAGATGAAGGCAAATCCCTACGAGTCGAGGCTCATCCTATTTTCTCTGCTCGCAGGAGTGAGCGAGAAGCTCATGGAAGAAAACGCCACCAAGGAAGATGTGGCCAAGTTCCTCGGCCGCGAATGCGGCCTTGCAAGCAGCGTCGCCAGTGACCTTTCAGAAGCCTACACTACCCTTTTCGAAGAGAAAAAGGAGCAGTGGAAGCAAAGGAATGGCAAGGGATTCCGGGAGCTCTGCTCAAGGGAGATAGACATCGAAGGCGACTTCCAGTCATTCTGGCACAGAGATGACGGCCGCGTGGAATGCACCTTCCACTCCAACGTGAAGGTGAAGGTGGCCGACAAGGAACTTGTAGGAACGTTCTTAAGGGAGATTCTGGAGGATCACCCGTTCTACGGTGCAGATGTCCTGGAGATGATTCTTAAAGATAAGTTCCAGGATTATACGCAGGAAGCCTTTGACAGATATTGTGACGACGATGACTACTATCCCCCGTGCGCAGAGGACTTCGACGATAATTTCGAACATGACATACTTCCGTCATTTTTCGAAGAAAACGGATTCGAAATAATCGATTGGGGCTGTGAAGGGATGACGGGAGACTACGAGAGGGATTCGTGGTAGCCTTTCTATCATCCTGCGGTGGAAAAGACAAATGCTGGAACCAAATGGTTGACATTTAGGCCTTCCTACAGTACAACCGTTGGAAGATAAAACACTAATAGATAGATAGTTAAGATTTCGCTAAGTGAAAGACTAAAAGTTAAATAACTGACATTTAGGTCGTTATCTTCCTACAATGCAATCGTTGGAAGATAAAACCCTAATAAACAGATAGATAAGATTTTACCGAGTGGAAGGCCAAAGGTCAAATAATTGACAATCAATACATTATCTTCCTATAGCACAACCGTTGGAAGATAAAACTCTAAAAAACAGATAGATAAGATTTTACTGAGTGGAAGACCAAAGGTCAAATAATTGACAATCTGTACATTATCTTCCTACAGCACAGCCTTTGGAAGATAAAGCTCTAATAAACAGATAGTTAAGATTTTACCAAGCGAGCAACTACAAGACAAACAATTGATAATTAGACCTTTATCTTCATACAATGCAACCTTTGGAAGATAAAACGTTAATTTATAATTGTTTATCAAAAAAAATGAACATCGGAAATTGAACTGAAACTAAAGTACTCCAAACCTTTTATTTTATTTTTATTAAGACATCTGGGCGTTAGAATGGCGCGATGATTGAAGCGTAAACTCAACATTTTAAAACGTCACATTCAAGGCCAGAACCAGCCCAATACAAAACACAAAAACATATGACACTTCCAAACAATCTTCTAGCCCTAATCAAGCAAGGTGATGGAATCAATGTTGAGTTCAAGAAATCGACTACGGATATTACCAAGGATGTCTACGATACGGTTTGCTCCTTTTCCAATAGGGACGGTGGACATATCTTCCTTGGTGTCAAGGACGATGGTACCATCCTTGGCGTAAAAGAGGACTGTGTGGAAAAGATCAAGAAAAATTTTGCTGCAGCCATAAATAATGACACTAAGATGTACCCTCCTCTATATCTGCCTATGGATGAGTATGATTATGATGGTCGCAAGGTTCTACATGTATATGTTCCTACGGGAAAGACCGTATACAGAAACGCCGGGAGAATATATGACAGAAGCAATGAATCCGATGTTGATATTACGGATAATGCGGATATGGTTTTCAACCTCTACGCAAGAAAGCAGAATACGTATTTCGTCAACAAGGTATATCCAAATATCCCTGTAAGTTCCCTCAGGCATGACCTCATTGACAGGGCAAGAATGATGACCAGGGCAAATACAAACTCTCACCCATGGCTAAATATGAGTGACGAGGAAATGCTGAGAAGCTGCGGCCTCATACTTGAAGATCCCGACACCAGGGAAGAAGGCGTTACTCTTGCTGCAATACTCCTGTTCGGTACAGACAGCATAATAATGTCCGTTTTACCGCAACATAAGACAGATGCAATATGCAGAGTCTACAATGTTGACAGGTACGATGACAGAGATGTCGTGATAACCAACCTGTTAGATAGCTATGACAGGCTTATGGCTTTCGGGCAAAAACATCTTAACGACATCTTCACATTGGATGGAATCCAGAGGGTTAGCTCAAGAGACAAGATCCTTCGAGAAATCATATCAAACCTGCTAATGCACCGTGACTTTTCTAGTGGGTACATTCCAAAGTTCGTAATTGAAAAAGACAAGCTTGTAACTGAAAATGCAAATCAGGCTCACGGGCACGGCATATTGAGCCTCAATACATTCAAGCCATTTTCCAAAAATCCGCCCATTGCCCGAGTATTCAGGGAAATAGGGCTGGCGGACGAGCTAGGAAGCGGCATGCGCAACACTTACAAATACAGTCTCCTGTACGCTGGCACTGAGCCAATCTTCACCGAAGGCGACGTGTTCACAATTGTCATTCCTTTGTCGAATGCTGCAACTATGATAAAAGTGGGACCAACATCCAATGAATCATCCAAGGATACAGGAGGAACTATTTCCGAAAATCGGGGTCACAAATCTGGCAGAGATGCAATAGAGTTCCTGACAGAAAACGAGATACGGAAATTGCTGGAATTCTGTAAAACGCCAAAGGGCAGGGCAGAAATGCAGAGTTTCTGCAATAAAGGCATGAGCGATGAACTTTTCAGGAGAAAAGTCGTCAGGCCTCTGTTGAGTGCAGGACTATTGAAGCCCACAATTCCAGAAAAACCGAAGAGCAAGAATCAGAAATACACATCACTATTAGGATGACTATGCAATCGCTAGACTACGGCAATGCGCACTAATCCAACCAGTTCATGAAAAAGAAAAGACTGAGGAACATCCTGGTTTGCATCACTGCAATTGTCGCGGCGCTGCTTGTCTCGCTAAACATACAATACGGGAGCAGGGTCAAGACAATGATGAGCCTTGCCCACATCGAAGGGGACCTCTATGCGATGACTTATGAGGGAAGGTACTACCTCGACGAGGCGCTCGATGCTGGGATTGAAAGTGCCACCCAGCTTGGAAGGTTCCTTTCGGAGAAGATGTTCCTTGGAAGGGAGATAGAGGTTCGCGAGAACGTGTTCGGATGCTCCGCCTTCCTTGCGAAGACTCCCGAGGGCTCCCCTATCGTCGGGCGCAATTTCGATTATGCACCCACCAGCGCGCTCATGCTCTACACCAAGCCAAGAGGCGGCGGCTACGAGTCCATAGGTATGGTCGACCTGGAGATGATCGGCGTCGGCTCGGAAGAGCGTGGTCTTGTCCCGCCGGAGACTGCAATTGGCGGAGTGAGCATGTGGGCCGCACCCTACGCCTGCATGGACGGGGTGAACGAGAAAGGCCTGTGCGTGTGCATCCTCGAGCTTGAGAGCGACTCCACGTTCCAGAATACAGGTAAGAAGCCCATCATAACCACGATAGCCCTCCGCATGATGCTTGACAAGTGCGCAACCGTGGACGAGGCTACCCGTATGCTTTCCAACTATGACATGCGCTCTTCCGCAGGCTATCCGTACCACTACCTCATCGCCGATGCTTCAGGCAAGTGCGCCGTTGTCGAGTACCCCGGCAACAGGATGACCGTGCTGGACTCCACCTTCTGCACGAACTTTCAGCTTAGCGAAGGCGAGGAGCACCTCTACGGGATAGGGTTCATCCGCTACGACACCATAAGGGACTCGCTTGCAAGGCGATCCAGCGTACTGTCAAGAAAGGAGGCGATGGACCTGCTCGAAGACGTCAAAGTGCCCTGGGACGGGGAGTGGCAGACCGAGTGGTCCGAGGTATTCGACCTGCAAGGGTTTGGCGTTGACGTGTGCAACGACATGGACTACTCCCATGCCATCTCTTTCAAGGCGATGGGAGGCGACCTCTATACGATAGACGAAAGAGGAGTCGGCAAAAAGGTCGGGAAGGGCTCATCCTCAAGGACTGTGGAAAAGAAGATGTAGGAGGCCAAGGGCTGCTGCCATCACTCCCCTTTTCCTGCAGAGTAGCCTGAAGAGTGACCACATGATCAGTAAGTGGCTTCGCGCGGTGGTTGCGTGGAGCCTTTCCTATTTTTAGAAAGAGCAAATTTTGTTAAATTTGCATTCTTTGCACCACGTTCCTGATGGCACGGTATTGGTTGCAGACTAGGCAAATGGAAAACATACTCACACACAATCCCTATAAGACAAGGGAAGGAGGGGCCACCGTGACGGTGTTCGTGCCATACGACTGCCGCAACAACTGCCCCTTCTGCATAAACAAGCCCGAGTACGCGGACATGACAGGCTTCTCCCTTGAGAAGATCTGCAGGAGCATAACCCTTATGGACAGCATAACGCCAGGGTGCGACTTCGTCTTCACCGGCGGAGAGCCGATGGCCGACCTTGATGCGCTTCAGAAGATGCTGGACTGCATCCCCACTACCCACAGGGTCTTCATAAACACCACCCTCCCTGTTTTCGAGGGACAGGCTCCCGAGGACGTGCTCGCCTTCATGGAGAGGAACAGGGGAAAGATCACCTGTGTGAATATCTCCCGCCACATGAGAAGGTATGTACAGGAGAGCCCGGACGAGCTCATAGGAAGCCTTCCGGTAAGCGCCAGGGTGAACTGCGTGCTCTTCAAGAAATACCCCACCGAGAAGCTGCCCGACTTCGTCCGCAGGTGGAAGGGGCGCCACGTCAGCGTGCAGTTCCGCTACGACTACACCCACACCACACCCGAGACCCTCTACAAGGAAGAGGGCGACGCGATACTGGCGGACCTCAAGAAGTACTTCACCTACAAGGGCCTCACCGGATGCCGCATGAGGAACGGCTACCACTTCACATTCGAGGGTATGGAGATAACCTACCACAAGACGCTTCCCTACTCCACGATACCGGAGAAAGGCGAGGACGGAGTGCTGTACGACATCCTCTACGACATAGTCATTAAGCAGAACGGCGACATCCACTCCGACTGGACAGGAGTGCCGCTTGACGTGGAGGGCTATCGCAAGGTAGTATTCGAGCCGAGCGACACCCGCTGGATAGAAAAGTGTTAAGATTCGGTTAAGATTGGTCTCAATGGAGGTAGTAAAAGGTTTTACAGGGACATCCGCATGGGCCGCACCCTTGCCCGGTATGCCAATTTTGCCTATTTTTGCACCACACATGGTGCCTACCCCACTCTCTTGGCACGGTCTTAGTCCAATCAATTAACTTTTAAACGACATTGACTGATGTTTATCTGCATTGTTCTACTGCTCGTGGGTCTGGCGCTAATAATCTTCGGCGCAGACCGTCTCGTTGACGGCGCATCATCCCTTGCAAGGAAGATCGGCCTTAGTGAATTCGTAATCGGCGCAACCGTAGTCGGAATGGGAACCTCCGCACCGGAGATGGTGGTGAGCTTCCTTGGCGCCATAAGGGGCAACGCCGACATCGCCGTCGGAAACGTCATCGGCTCCAACATCTTCAACGTCCTTCTTATCCTCGGCATAACGGCCTGGATCCTTCCGATGAAGATAACGAAGGACACCATGAAGTGGGACATCCCCGTCAACTTCGTAGCGACGATCCTCGTGCTTGTCCTCGGCATGGGATCCGTATTCTTCGGAGACGGCACCGACGAGCTGAACCGCATTGAAGGAGCGTTCCTGCTGCTTCTGTTCATAGTATACATAGCCCTGACCCTCAAGCACGGGAAGCAGTCCGGCGCGGATGAGGCCGCGGAGGCCGAAGCCGAAGGGGTGAAGACGTACTCGGTAGGCGTATCCTGCCTGCTGGTGCTGCTGGGCCTGGTGTGCCTCGTGTTCGGAGGAAGGCTCTTCGTCGACAAGGCAACGGAGCTTGCACAGATGCTCCACATCAGCGAGAAGTTCGTAGCGATATTCATCCTGGCCGGCGGAACCAGCATGCCCGAGCTTGCGACCTGCATCGTCGCCGCGGCGAAGAAGAAGGGAGACCTCGCTCTCGGAAACATCGTCGGATCCAACATATTCAACATACTCCTGATCCTCGGAGGGTCGGCGATGATACACCCGCTCTCCCTTGCATCAATCACGCTCGTCGACGTAGGCGTGCTCGTCGCCAGCGCGATATTCCTCTGGACAAGCGCATTCGTATGGAAGAAGGGCCTGCTAGACCGCTTCGACGCTACGATATTCCTTCTCACATACTTCGGATATATGTGGTGGCTCTTCACTAACATGTAGAAGGGCATCCCCACCGTACAATAGAAACGTTTACCAAAACCTAGACACAAATGGCAGTATTCAAACCAACGTCCTACCAGCTCATGAACGTCGCCACGGGGCGAAAGTTCGATGACGGGATATGGACACTCGCCGACCCTGAAGGCGGCGATCCCTCACTTGTGCGAGCCGTATACTCCAACAGGCTCTTCACCCCCAGGGAAGACCTTGACGGGCTCTACCGCTATGCGGAGTGGCTCCCTATAAAGACGACGCTGCGACGCTCGCACGCCCCTGTCACATACAAGAGCAAGGGCATAGCCGAGCTCCTGGGACTCGAGAACCTCTACATAACATTCTCGGGCTACTGGCCCAAGATAGGCGCAAAGATGGAGACCTGCTCCTTCAAGGAGACCGAGGCCTTCAGCGTATGCGCAAGGCTCCCCCGCCGCCACAAGCAGGTCCTCATAGTCCAGTCCGCCGGCAACACCGCAAGGGCTTTTGCCAAGGTCTGCTCGGACAACAGGATACCCCTTGTCGTCTGCATACCCAAGGACAATATCCACGACATGTGGTTCCGCAGGCCCCTTAACAACTGCGTGAAGGTGATATGCTCGCCCGAAGGATCCGACTACTATGACGCCATAGCTCTTGGCGACAAGCTCGGAACCGACAAGCACTTCCGCCTCGAGGGCGGTGCCAAGAACGTGGCCAGGAGGGACGGAATGGGCACAACCGTGCTCTCCGCCGTTGAAGTCATGGGAAGGATACCTGACGCATACTTCCAGGCCGTGGGAAGCGGTACCGGCGCCATCGCGGCGTGGGAGAACGTCCTGCGCCTCAAGGAAGACGGCCGCTACGGCACCAACGACATGAGGATATACGCCTGCCAGAACGCTCCGTTCACAGTGATGTACGACTCGTGGAAGGCCGGGTCGAGGGAGCTCCTTGCAATGACTCCCGAAGAGGGACGCCACAAGTCAGAGGTCATCCTCGCCAAGGTGCTTTCGAACCGCAAGCCGCCCTACAGCATCGCAGGCGGTCTGTATGACACACTCAAGGCTTCCGGAGGCGACATGTTCAAGGCGACCAACGACGACCTCGTATACTGGATGCTCCAGTTCTTCAACCGCGAGGGCGTGGACATCTTCCCCGCATCTGCATGCGCTCTTGCAGGACTTGCCCAGGCCGTCAACGACGGAACCGTGAAGAAGGACGAGTACATCATGCTCAACATAACAGGCGGCGGAATGCTGAAGGCACGCGGCAGGGGCTACGTTCTCAAGGAGCCCGACCTGGTGCTCGACCCTTCCCTCCCCGCCGAGGAGATCATCGCGGCCGTAAACAGCATACTGTAGGGTTGGGGTGCAAGGATAGCTGTACGGGATGACAAGACTACCAGCAATAGCAATATCTCTTCTGCAGGCGGCGGCTCCGGCCGCCGAACCTGCGAAGACCGCATATGCGGACTCCGCCAAGGCCAAGGTGACCGAGGCCCTGACGCTTCTTCACGACCAGCCCGGGAAGTTCTTCAGCGAGCTGCTGCAGGATTCGCTAAATTTCGGCGTAAAGCTGCTTCTGGCGATACTTCTGTACATCATCGGTGCCTGGATAATAAAGAAGGTGAAAAGGGCCCTTGAGAAGAGTTTCTCGCGCAAGGAAGCCGACAAGACGCTGGCCACCTTCATAACGAGCCTCGTTACAATAACCCTCACGATACTACTCATTGTGATCGTTATCGGCACCCTGGGCATCAACACATCATCCTTCGCAGCCCTGCTGGCAGCCGGAGGAATGGCAATAGGCATGGCCCTGAGCGGGACGGTGCAGAACTTCGCAGGAGGCGTAATGATACTTCTCTTCAAGCCCTTCAAGATCGGCGACTACATCAAGGCCCAGAACTACGAAGGGTACGTTGTAGACCTCAACATTGTGAGCACGAAGATCCGCACCTACGCCAACTCCATAATAATCCTCCCCAACGGAACCCTCTTCAACGGGACGATAGACAACTTCACGGACAAGCCCTACCACAGGGTGTCATGGAGCGTTGACGTTCCTTACGGGACGGACGTCGACAAGGCCAGAAGCGTCATTTCCGACGTCCTTAAGGCCGAGGAGAGGATAATAAGGGACGGCAAGGTGCAGGGTGTCCCGGACCCTTCGATCTACGTAGGAAGCCTCAAGGACAGCTCCGTCAGCATCACGGTGTGGGCGTGGGTGAAGGTGGAGGACTACTGGCCTGTACAGTTCAAGATCAACGAAGAGATCTACAAGGCTCTCCCCGAAAAGGGCATTGAGTTCCCGTTCCCCCAGCTCGATGTGCATGTGAGCAACATTCCCGCCCAGGATGGCAAAGCATAGGAAAAGCTGCAGCGCATACCGGCTTGAATGCAATTGAATTCCCCGTCTCAAGGATTTCCCTGGGACGGGGTTTTTCATAGTATGGCGAGACATCAAAGCAGCCGCCTTGTCGCAGCCATCACGGTTATCATCAGATTCTACTGGTCCATAACTACCCAGTAACCTCCTCTACTGCTCCCCTCCCTGGCAATCCTGCCTGATTTCTTCAATTGCCCCATGTTCCTCTGAACTCTCCTTAGCGGCAGCCCTGTCTCCCTGGAGATTACAGAAGCCGACACTGTTCCATCCCGCTTTAGAATGGACAGGATAGCATTATTGACATTGATATCGCCTCTCTTAGGGTGCAAAGCCCTTTTCCCGGCCGCATTCTTTCCAATACTCCCCTTTGCCACCTTTCGGGCTGAATCCTCCTTCTTTGTCAGAAGAGGAGTGAGTCTTACCCTGTCAGGCTGTACCATTGTTTCCAGCACTGGTGAAGGCCAGCCATTTTCCCGCCATCCACTTGCAATTGTGCCTGCACCACTTCCAGCTCTCTCTCCTCTTCCTATGAGTGCAAAGAACCTCTGTATCCTGGGATTCCTGCATACGCTGCGACCTCCAGCATAGTAATCATCCACAGATACCAGCATTGAACCGGGATTGGTGAAGACAATCTTTTCGGTATCACGCTCTATTACAAGGCTCTCTTTCTCATACCATGCTGCATGCACTATGGCATTGCACAGAGCCTCGCGGAGAGATTCATAAAATTATTAGGCGCGGAAACCCACTTCTCTTGAGAGGTGGGAGGAGCGCCTTTTTTTGTTATACTTGTTTACTCAATATGCTTTTGAACAGCAGGGGCTGACATTTCGCCGATGCCGCTGGCAAAATGGCCGCC
>Ga0181612_121463_pt1 | contig 48473 bp, 58 predicted proteins | sample HoacroProtozoa21_FD_119630 | JGI IMG/M metagenome (GOLD analysis project Ga0181612, IMG submission 119630) | Hoatzin crop microbial communities from Cojedes, Venezuel. Combined Assembly of Gp0051906, Gp0051904, Gp0051908
CCAAGCCGCATTTTGCTCCCCTTTTGTGAGCCCAAATTTCAATTTTTGTTTTTGGGCTCATCTCAAGTCACATTTTGCTCCCCTTTTGTGAGCCCAAATTTCAATTTTTGTTTTTGGGCTGTTTTTCAAATAGTAATATTCTGGAATCCTGGCAAATTTGGCATGAAAGGGGTTGCCGAGCACATGGGGCCACGATTTTTGGAGGCCATAATCAAAAACAGCGCCTTTCTGCGTACAGAAAGGCGCTGTGCTGGTTCTATGAAAATGTTGTTCCATGGCACCTGGTGGGTTGCCTGTCGGACAAATTTTTTCGCGTGTTTCAGTTTGTGCCGAGCATCTGCGAGAGGGCGGCCTGGTAGGTGGGGTTGGAGGGGGCAAAGCCGTAGTTGAGGAAGAGGATGTCGTCGATTTCGTGCTCGTTGACGAACTCTTCCAGATCCAGGGTGACTTTGCGCGGATCCAGGACCCAGACCGTCTCATAGTGGTCCATTAAAAACGGAGCAAACGCGTCTCCGTAAGACTCTTTGATGAGAACGATGCTCTTTCCGTTTTCTTTGCCCGTGGTGAATTTTTCCACGGGATTGTCCCCCTCAATGAAGCAGAGGTAGGCGTTGTCCGCCGACACATTTGTGTTGATGACCTGGACCGTGCGTTCGCCTTCCAGGTCCCCGTTGTCGTACGCCGTGCCGGAGGTGGACTTAATGGGATAGTAGTACTGGACGGTGTCCGGATTCTTCTTAAGGATCTCCGCGTTGGTATAGCGGTACAGACTGCCTACGAATCCTTTGATTTTGCCGGTCTCGTGTTTGCTGAGTTTGGTCGGGGTCAGGTGGGCCTCCTCACAGAACATTTCGTACGCGTAATAGGCGCCGAGAGCGGTCCAGTGGTGGTCCGTCCGGAAATAGATGTACTCGTCCGCATGCTTCGCCAGAATGTCCCGGGCGTTGATGCCGGCAATATTCTGAGCCGTCAGCGGTTCATAAGCGTACTCCATGGCCTTCACGAAGGAGTGCTTGTCGGTCCGGTAATCGTCCGGCGCATAAAACTCCATAGAGGTGGGGGCCAGGAGGACAAAGACCCGGGAGTCCGGGACCCGAAGGGCAAATTCGTTCAGCTCTTCCCCGTATTCTTTCAACGTGGATTCAGAGACGTAGAAGATCTCCATGGCGCGGTCACCCTGAAGGATGATCGAGCTCTTGACCTCATAGGCCTCTTCGTTGGACGGCAGTTCCACCGAGCCGGCTTCGGTCGACGCGTTCGCAGAACCGGTTTTTCCGCCCGCTGCGCTCGTGCCGGATACCTGCAGGGTGCCGGACTGGCCAAAGGCAAAAATGAACCCGATGGAAATGGTAACCACGACCGCCATAATAGCGGCCAGAAGCCGCTGGCCAGGAGCAAACGGTTTAATGGTTCGTTCTGCTGTATTGCGTTCGGAACTCCAGTTGGCATTGCGGGCTGTCCAGCTGGCGTGCCGCGTGGACACCTCGACCGAACCGGAGCGCCGGGAGGCGTTTCCGTGCTTCCGGGAGCTACCCTTGCGGAAGTTCAGTTTCGTCTTTCGACTGGACCGCACGCCGTTTTTGGCGTCTTCCTGGGCCGCACGAAGAATAGGCGAATCCATGGTTCGCTTGTACTTCTTCTCATATTCTTCGGTCGACACCGACTCTTGTTCCGGGCGGACGGGGGTTTTTGCCATAGGGGAATTCCTCACAGACTCATGATATTTTTCCCAGTGGTCACTTCGAGGATATTGTTGAATACGGCAACCTGCGTAGCAGAAATGTATTTGTCCATATGAAGGGAACCAAAATACCATTTCTTGTACTCCACCGCGGCGCTGAGCTCTTCAAAATAGGTGTTGAGAAGCGTCAGGCGGGATTTCTCCGTAAACTGCAGCTGCAGGAACTCTTTCACCTTGGCGGACGGCTCGTGCGTCAGGACAACATCGACCTCATTGTTGTAGGAAGCCATGTTGTCCGCCCCTTCGATCAGCTCCTGCTGATTGGGGCTTTCCTCTTCATACCAGGTGTCGTTGGCGAGCCGGATGTCCAGATCCGGGCTTTCGCCGCCGCCCATCGTGAAGATGCGCAGGCCCTCGATTTCGAAGACCTGGCCACGCATCAGGTGATAGACGCCGCCCACGATATGATGGACTTTTCCGCCGTTCCATTCGCTCTCCTCATAGCCGTTGAGGAGGTGAAAGTTTTCGTGCGTGCCGTCGACGAAACAGATGTTGTACTTCTTTTCGCCGAGCTTGGCCAGGTTTTTCTCTTCCTGTTTGGATCCGTCCCAGATAAAGCCGAAATCCCCGCAGACGAGCAGGGTGTCGCCCGGCTGAAGGCGCTTGGCCGCAGCCGTTTTGAACCGATCCATGTCACCGTGAAGATCTCCTGTTACATAAACCACTGATGTTCACTCTCCAAACTTAATACTTTTTTGTGCCGAATCGTTTAAGTATTTGTAAATTTTAAGACCTGTAACTTTTGAATCTTTTCTGATATACTAATTTTCGACTCTTTTGCGTAATCCATCATACAATATTTGCAAGGTGATTGTCTATGATTCAGACCCGGAAAAAAATCGGGCTCCTCCTTCTCGTCCTGGCGCTGTTCTTCACGTCGATTGCCCCGGTGCAGGCCTTTGCAGCCTACAACAATGAGGTCGATCTGGAATCCGATATTTACTATATGGAAAATCTGGACCAGGGAACCGTGATTTTCAGCAAGAACGCCTCCAAGGAAACTCCCATGGCCTCGCTGACCAAAATCACCACCGCCATGGTCGTCCTGGAGCGGGTCGACAACCTGGATGAAAAAATTACCGTCACCCAGGAAATGATGGACACGATTGCCGACACCAACAGTTCCACCGCCGGGATCGTCACGGGAGAAGAGCTGACGATCCGCCAGCTTCTCAACCTCATGCTGGTCAAGAGTGCCAACGAGGCCGCCTCCATCCTGGCCATCCACGTCGGCGGCTCCGTCTCCAAGTTCGTCAAAATGATGAACCAGTACGCCAAGGACTGCGGCTGCACCAACACCCACTATGTGAACCCGCACGGTCTGGACGCGGATGACCACTACACCACCGCCAAAGACCTGGCCAAAATCATTAAAAAGGCCATCGAAAACACGACCTTCCGCAAAATCGTGGCCCAACCCAAATACACATTGCCGCGAACCAATAAACGGGCCCCGGAGACCTTTGAGTCCACCAACTATCTGCTCAACTCCGAATCCGCCTATTACTACTCCGCCTGCCGCGGCATCAAAACCGGAACCACCAACGGAGCCGGGCACTGCCTGGCCTCCTACGCCACCAAAAACGGGTACACCTACCTGCTGATCGTCATCGAAGGCGGAGACCAGTATGAAGAGCGCGTGGAGGAAAACAACGTCGACCAGTACATCGCCTTTTCCGACAGCGTCAAAGCCTATACCTGGGTCTTCGACAACATCCGGCTCAAAGTCGTGGCGCAGCCCACGGATATCGTCACGGTAGTGGACGTCAAACTGGCAAGGAAATCCGACCATGTCCAGCTGGTCCCGGCCCAGGAAGTCACGGCCCTGCTGCCGGACAGCGTAGATGCCTCCGGCATCTCCATCGAACCGATTGCCGAGACCCTTCCAGAGGAACTCCGGGCCCCCATCAAAGAGGGCGAAACGATTGCCCAGGCCAACGTCATGTACGCCGGCGAATCCCTCTGTAAAATCGACCTGGTGGCCGCGGACTCCGTCCACCGCAGCATTCTGGGGACCATCTGGTACTACATTGCCAAGCTGTTCTCCTTCTGGATCGTGCGGATCGTCTTTGGCGTCCTCGTTCTGGTTCTTCTTCTGTACTGGCTGATCAACTACCTCTACAACAAAAAGAGGCAGCAAAAGCGGGTTCACGTCGTCCGCATCCAGAACAAACCCAACGGCTCCAATCGGAACCTGCGCGCCGTCCCGACCGACGACCGAAAAAAGAAAAAGAAAAAATAAAAACGAACACAGCAAAAAATTAAGGGCTGTCCGAAATGGACAGCCCTTATTCATTTGCGTTGCGCGAGAGGCATTAGCCAAGCTCTGCGAAGTATTTGATGGTGCGGACCATCTGGCTGGTGAAGGAGTTCTCGTTGTCATACCAGGAGACGACCTGGACTTCAAAGAGATCTTCGCCGATCGGCAGAACCATGGTCTGAGTGGCGTCAAACAGGGAGCCGAACTTCATACCGATGATGTCGGAGGAGACGATCGGATCCTCGTTGTAGCCATAGCTCTCGGAGGAAGCAGCCTTCATGGCGGCGTTGATGCCTTCGACGGTAACGTCAGAGCCCTTGACAACAGCGGTCAGGATGGTGGTGGAACCGGTCGGAACCGGAACACGCTGTGCGGAGCCGATGAGTTTGCCGTTCAGTTCCGGAATGACAAGGCCGATAGCCTTGGCAGCGCCGGTGCTGTTCGGGACGATGTTGGCGGCGCCGGCACGGGCACGTCTGAGGTCACCCTTGCGATGCGGGCCGTCGAGGATCATCTGGTCGCCGGTGTAAGCATGGATGGTGCTCATGATGCCGCTCTGGATGGGAGCATAGTCATTGAGGGCCTTGGCCATGGGGGCGAGGCAGTTGGTGGTGCAGGACGCGGCGGAGATGATTTTGTCTTCCGGAGTCAGGGTGTCCTGGTTGATGCTGTAAACGATGGTCTTGAGGTCGTTGCCGGCAGGAGCCGAGATGACGACTTTCTTGGCGCCAGCGTCCAGGTGAGCCTGGCTCTTGGCCTTCGAGGTGTAGAAGCCGGTGCATTCGAGCACGACGTCAACATCCAGGTCTCCCCACGGGAGTTTGGAAGCGTCCGCTTCGGAGTAGATGGTGATTTCTTTTCCATCAACGATGATGGATCCTTCGCCGGCCTCTACGGTGTGGAGACCTTCGCCATAGACGCCGCAGTAACCTTTCTGTGCGGTGTCATACTTGAGAAGGTTGGCAAGCATTTTCGGATCGGTCAGGTCGTTGATGGCAACGATCTCATAACCATCCGCGTCAAACATCTGACGGAATGCCAGGCGGCCAATGCGTCCAAAGCCGTTGATTGCTACTTTTACCATGGGTAATTACCTCCAGTGTGAAATGTAAATGGTGGATATTGGGTTTGAAATTTCCTGCCTGCTGAAAACCTCAGTTGACAAAAAACTATCAAATTACACAAATATTATAGCAACCAAATCGAATTTATCAAGTCTTTTGGGAGATATTTGCCGTCAAACCCAGATGGGGCGGATGAAAGGATTTTGAAAATTGTTGCGCGGAATGTTTCATTCCTTGGCAAAAGTATAAAAAATCCGCATAAACAACCCGATTTTTGGGCACATTTCTGTTTGATTTACCCTATACCCTGTGCTAATATATTAACGCATAAAATTTGTAATTATACATGCAACGCGTTTCACACACGTTCGCGAAAGTGCAAAATTACACAATTGGAGGCATATTATGAGTCGTAAGCTGAAAACCATGGATGGCAACACTGCTGCCGCAACCGTATCCTATGCGTTTACGGAAGTCTCTGCCATCTATCCCATCACCCCGTCTTCGCCTATGGCGGAAGTCACTGACCAGATGGCCGCTGCCGGCACCAAAAACATCTTTGGCCAGACCGTCAAAATGCAGGAGATGGAATCCGAAGCCGGTGCTGCCGGTGCCGTTCACGGTTCCCTGCAGGCTGGTGCTCTGACCACCACCTACACCGCTTCCCAGGGTCTTCTTCTGATGATCCCGAACATGTTCAAGATCGCCGGCGAACTTCTTCCCGGTGTCATGCATGTTTCCGCCCGTAACGTCGCCGCTTCCTCGCTGAACATCTTCGGTGAGCACTCCGACATCTACAGCTGCCGCCAGACCGGTTTCGCCATGCTTTGCTCCTCCACCGTACAGGAGGTCATGGACCTTGGCGCCGTGGCGCATCTGTCCGCCATCAAGGGCCGCGTTCCCTTCATGCATTTCTTCGACGGTTTCCGCACCTCTCATGAGATCCAGAAGATTGAAGTCTGGGACTATGACGAGCTTGCCGAAATGGTCGACTGGAACGCCATCAACGCGTTCCGCCGCCGCGCTCTGAATCCGGAGCATCCGGTCCAGCGCGGTTCCGCTCAGAACCCGGACATGTACTTCCAGTCCCGTGAGGCCTGCAACCCGTTCTATGACGCGATCGTCGGCATCACCGAAGACTACATGAACGAAGTCAACAAGCGCATCGGCACGGACTACAAACTCTTCAACTACTACGGCGCACCGGATGCCGAGCAGGTCATCGTGGCCATGGGCTCCATCTGCGGCACCATCGAAGAGTCCGTCGACTACCTGAACGCCCACGGCGGCAAAGTCGGTCTTGTCAAAGTCCGTCTGTATCGCCCGTTCTCGGCCAAACACCTCATTGACGCTCTGCCGGATACGGTCAAGACCATCTCCGTCCTCGACCGCACCAAGGAGCCGGGCGCCATCGGCGAACCGCTCTACCTCGACGTCGTTGCCGCTCTCAACGGCTCCAAGTTCGCGAACGTCGAAATCCAGCACGGCCGTTACGCTCTTGGCGGCAAGGACACCAATCCCAGCCATGTCATCCCGGTCTATGAGAACATGACCGCGGCCGACGCCAAGAAAGAGTTCACCATCGGCATCAACGACGACGTCACGCACCTCAGCCTTCCGGTCTCCGATGTCAAAGAGACCGTTCCGGCCGGCACCTACTCCTGCAAGTTCTGGGGCCTGGGTTCGGACGGCACCGTCGGCGCCAACAAGAACTCCATCAAAATCATCGGTGACCACACTGACAAGTACGTTCAGGCGTACTTCTCCTACGACTCCAAGAAGTCCGGTGGTATCACGGTTTCCCATCTCCGTTTCGGAGACAGCCCGATCAACTCGGCTTATCTGATCAACGCCGCAGACTTCGTTGCCTGCCACAATGAGTCCTACATCAACAAGTATGACATGGTTCAGGACCTGAAAGACGGCGGCACCTTCCTGCTGAACTGCCAGTGGGATACCATGGAAAAACTGGAGGCCAACATCCCGGCGGCCGTCAAGAAGTACATGGTCGAGCACAAAATCAAGTTCTACACCATCAACGCCTCCGACATCGCTATTGAAGTCGGCCTCGGCAACCGCGTCAGCACCATCCTGCAGTCCGCGTTCTTCAAACTGACCGGCATCATCCCGGCAGACGAGGCCCTGCAGCTCATGAAAGACGCCGCCACCAAGTCCTTCTCCAAGAAGGGTGAGGACATCGTCCGCATGAACCATGAAGCCATCGACAAGGGCTTCACCGCTGTTCATGAAATCGAAGTCCCGGCCAGCTGGGCAGACGCAGTCGACGCCCCGACCACCCCGCTCTTCGAGGTCAAGGATCCCACCCTCAAAAAGTACATGGATACCATCCTGGTGCCGTCCAACGCACAGCGCGGCGACAGCATCCCGGTCTCCGCATTCACCGGCAATGAAGACGGCACGTTCCCGCTCGGCGCTGCTGCACTCGAAAAACGCGGCGTGGCCCTCTTTGTCCCGGAATGGCAGCCGGATAAATGTATCCAGTGTAACCAGTGTGCCTATGTCTGCCCGCATGCGGTCATCCGTCCCACGGCCATGAACGAAGAGCAGGCTGCTGCCGCTCCGGAAGGCATGAAGATGGTCGACCTTCGCGGTCTCCAGGGTTACAAGTTCGCCATCACCGTTTCGGCTTACGACTGCTCGGGCTGCGGCTCCTGCGTCAACGTCTGCCCGGCCGGTGCGAAGGACCCGGAGAAGAAGGCTCTCGTCATGAAGCCGTTCGAAGGCCAGAAACAGGAACACTACAACTTCGAGTATGCCCAGAGCTACGACATCGACGCCGAAGTGGCCGAAAAGTTCAAGGCTACCACCGTCAAGGGTTCGCAGTTCCTGCGCCCGCTGCTTGAGTACTCCGGCGCCTGCGCCGGCTGCGGCGAAACTCCGTACGCCAAACTCGTCACCCAGCTCTTCGGTGACAAGATGTACATTGCCAACGCCACCGGCTGCTCCTCCATCTGGGGCAACTCGGCACCGTCCACTCCGTACACCAAGAACCTTCAGGGTAAGGGTCCGGCATGGTCCAACTCCCTGTTCGAGGACAACGCAGAGTTCGGTCTTGGCATGCGGATCGCCAACATGCAGATCCGTGAACGTCTCCTGGCAGACGTCCTGAAAGTCAAGGATGCCGCCGATGCCGATCTGGCCGACAAGTGCCAGGCATGGCTCGACACCTACAACAGCACTCTGGACAACGCCTCCCCGGCGGAAGCCCTTGCTGCGGCTCTGGCCGACACCAAACTGGCCGACGCCGACGCACAGAAGGCTGTTGAAGACATCCTGCTCGACAAAGACTACCTGGCCAAGAAGTCCCAGTGGATCTTCGGCGGTGACGGCTGGGCCTACGACATCGGATTCGGCGGTCTGGACCACGTCCTCGCTCAGAACCAGGATGTCAACGTCCTCGTCTTCGACACCGAAGTTTACTCCAACACCGGTGGACAGGCCTCCAAGTCCACCCCGGCCGCGGCTATTGCCCAGTTCGCTGCTTCCGGTAAGGAAGTCAAGAAGAAAGACCTCGCCGGTATCGCCATGAGCTATGGTTACGTCTACGTGGCACAGATCGCCATGGGTGCGGACTACAACCAGACCCTCAAGGCTATCCGCGAAGCCGAAGCCTACAACGGCCCGTCCCTCATCATCGCGTACGCTCCGTGTATCAACCACGGCATCCGCGCCGGCATGGGCAAATCCATGACCGAAGAGAAGAACGCCGTTGCCTGCGGTTACTGGAACCTGTTCCGGTTCAACCCGGCCCTTGCCGCCGAAGGCAAGAATCCGTACACGCTGGACAGCAAGGCCCCGACCGCGGAGTACAAAGACTTCATCATGGGCGAAGTCCGTTACAGCTCGCTGAAACGCGCCTTCCCGGACAAGGCAGACCGTCTCTACGACAAGTCCGCCGCGGACGCCAAGGCCCGCTACGAGCATCTCACCCGTCTCACGGCCCTCTACGAGCCGGAGGCTGACGCCGAGTAATCGGCCCTTATTCGGACCTCTTGCGAAAACATTTCGCGTGGTATAGAATAAAAAACAGAAGTGGCGCTGAGTCTTCACTCAGCGCCTTTTTGTTTCGGTATTTATAAATGTTTTTATAATAAGGAGGGTCCACAACATGGCAAAATACGTAATGGCTCTGGACCAGGGCACCACCAGTTCCCGGGCAATCATTTTTGACCGGGAAGGCAAGATCGTCACCAAATCGCAGCGGGAATTTGAACAGATCTATCCGCATGCGGGCTGGGTCGAGCACAACCCCATGGACATTCTCTTCAGTGAATACCAGTCCATCTCGACCATCCTGGGCGAAGGAGAAATCGACCCCAAAGATATCGCCTGCATCGGCGTCACCAACCAGCGGGAGACCACGATCCTCTGGAACAAAGAGACCGGCCAGCCGGTCCACAACGCCATCGTCTGGCAGTGCCGCCGCACCGCAGACTACGCCGAAAAGCTGAAGGCTCAGGGCCTGACCGAAGAGGTCAAGAAAAAGACCGGTCTGGTCATTGACGCCTATTTCTCCGCCACCAAGATCCGCTGGCTCCTGGATAACGTTCCGGAGGCCCAGAAACTGGCCGACGAAGGCAAACTCCTCTTCGGCACCGTGGAGACCTGGCTCATCTGGAACCTGACCGGCGGTGCCGTCCATCCGGATTCCGCGGTCCATGTCACGGACTACTCCAACGCCTCCCGCACCATGCTCTTCAACCTGGAGACGCTGACCTGGGATGAAGAACTCTGCAAGAAACTCGACATCCCGATGTCCATCCTGCCCAAGCCCGTTCCCTCCAGTAAGGTCTACGGCCTTGTGGCGCCTGGCATCCAGGGTCTGGAGACCCTGGAGGGCATTCCGATCTCCGGCGCTATCGGCGACCAGCCCGCCGCGCTCTTTGGCCAGAACTGCTTCAAACCTGGCATGGTCAAGAGCACCTACGGCACCGGCGTCTTCCTGCTGATGAACACCGGCAGCAAACGCGTCGAATCCAAGAACAACCTGACTACCGGCATCGTCTGGGGCATCGGTGACGAAGTCACCTACGGCCTGGAGGGCTCCGCCTTCAACGCCGGCTGCGTCATTCAGTGGCTGCGGGATGAACTGCAGATGATCGACAAGGCCCCCCGGTGTGACGAACTCGCCGAATCCGTTCCGGACACCAACGGCATCTACCTGGTCCCGGCCTTCACCGGCCTGGGCGCTCCCTATTGGGACATGTATGCCCGCGGCATTATCGTCGGCCTGACCCGTGGCGTCAACCGCGCCCACTTCTGTCGTGCCGTCCTGGAGGCCATCTGCTATCAGGTCGTGGACCTGCTCCTCGCCATGAAAGCGGACTCCAGCATTGCCATTGACTCCGTCCGCGTGGACGGCGGCGCCTCTGTGTCGGATATCATGATGCAGATCCAGTCCAACTTCCTGGACTGCGAAGTCAACCGTCCCAAAGTGGTGGAAACCACCGGTCTGGGTGCCGCTTACCTGGCAGGCCTGGCCGTCGGCTTCTGGAAGGACCTCGACGAAATCGAAGCCAACCGCGAAGTCTCGAAGATCTATCATCCCGACATGGATGCGGACGCTCGCGCCGAAGCCTACAAGGGCTGGAAAAAGGCCGTCACCCGTGCCCAGGACTGGATCGAACACGAATAATCCCTGGAAATTTCCCAATCTCCCGGCTCCTGCCGGGAGATTTTTGTTGTCCGTTTGACGTTCCGTTTATTTTGCCTAAAAAGCTTTGCGAAGTCCGCGAAAAACTTGTTTACAATGAACGACCTCACTGCTATAATGGAATAAATTTTGTCCCCTTTGGAAAGGTGGAAATGAGATTTATGAATACCGACCGTTATATCAAACAGATGGAGCTGCCCGAATTCGGTGACGACGGGCAGGAGAAACTCGAGGACGCCAGTGTCCTGATCATTGGCGCCGGCGGACTGGGCACCACGCTCATGTACAACCTGGCAGCCGCCGGGGTGGGCACCATTGGAATTGCCGACCCGGAGATCGTCAAGCCCTCGAACCTGAACCGCCAGTACATCCACTTCGAAGATGACATCGGCACTCTGAAGGTCATCTCGGCCTCCCGGAAGCTGCGGCAGTTCAACAGCCTGATCAATATTATTCCGCACGCGGTGGCCATCAACAAGGACAACGCGTACGAAATCATTGCCCAGTACGACGTCGTGGCCCTGGCCGTGGACAGCATCCAGGCCCGCATGATCGTCAATGCCACCTGTGCCGAACTGGACACCCCGTTCGTCGCCGGCGGCGTCAACGGCTTCTACGGCACCTGCACGTTTGTCAAGCCGCATGAGACTGCCTGTCTGAGCTGCCTCTACGGCACGGACAGCCCGCCGGAGGAGACCTTCAACTCCCTGGGGTCGGTGGCCTCTGCCATCGCATCCATCGAGTCCACCTGTATCATTCAGTACCTGTTGGGCATGGAGGTTCCGCTGGCCGGCCAGCTCCTGGTGTATGACGCCAAGACCGCCACCTTTGAAAAGAGTCCCATCTCCCGTCGGGAATCCTGCCCGGTCTGCAACGGCTCTGACCCGCTCGACACCGCGCCAGATCTCCCGGACACGGAAGACGACGCCTGACCCTGTGGAAACCGGAGGAAATTTATGAAAGCATCCGACAGCAGCCCGCGTTACGTGGGCAAAGTGCGGGAGTGCTGCAACTACGCAGTCCGCTCCGCCAAAAACTTTATGCAGAACGGGGACGCCGGTCACCGCCAGCCAGGGGGCAGCGGGGAAGCGCAGCTTCGGGACATGCTCACCAAAGACCTGAGCGTGTTCTGTGACGAGGTCACTCAGGAACCGTTCAACACCAACCAGCGGGCCTACTTCGTCTCCAACCTGCTGACCTTCCTGTTCATGCTGCTCACCGCAGCTCTGGCCATCTTAGCCTACTTTTTCGACGACTATCTGGTGGCAGCAATCATTGCGTCCTTCGCCACCGCAATTCTGGCCTTCCTGGCCTTCTTTGGCGTCTTCGGCGGGACCTCCAAGGACATCGAGGAGATCAACGTCTTCGCCGTCCGCAAACCGCAGAGCACGGTCAAACACCGGGTCATTCTGGAGGCCAATCTGGACGCCCCGTTCAAGCGCCGCTACTCCCGCGGAACCGAATGGGCGTTCCGCATCCTGACGTTTATCGGCATCCTTCTGTATCTGGCCTTTGACGTCGTCGTCCTCCTGGTACAACTGGGCAGGCTTAACTTCCAGTATGACAACTATATTCTCTACGGTGCGTTTGCTCTGGTCATCTTCCTCCTCTTCCCCATCCTTCTGATGCGGACTGTGGCCATCAACTCGTCGTATCCCGGTGTGGCCGACAACCTGATCGGCGCCTATACCGCCTGCGGCGCGCTGCGCTACATGTCGGAGATGGACCTCCGCCTCATGGAGACGGAACTCGACGTGCTCCTCACCAGCGGCAAATCGGACAAAAACCGCGGCGCCCGCTGCTTTGCCAAAGACCACCTTGCCTCTCTGACGGAAACCGACACCCTGGTCATCTGTCTGGACTCGATCTATGACCTGGAGACCCTCAACACCGCCAACAAGGGCAAGAAAGTCACCCGCCTGCTGGACGAAGCCGCCGAAAATGCAGACGTCCTCCTGACGGACCACAACCCCAAATATCACAAGGGTGACGTCAAGGCTTTCCAGAAAGCCAAGATCCCGGCGGTCTCTCTGACCAGCCTTCCGGATCAGCCCCCGGCCTTCTACCGTTCCGAAGAGGACGGCGTGGACAACCTGAACGTCCGCGCAGTGGAAGCTGCCATCAAGCTTTGCCTGGAGGCCGCGTACCGCAAAGATGAAGACTTGACCAAATTCCAGTAATGTTAAAATCATAAAAAGCACCTTGCCGCAGTGGCAAGGTGCTTTTTTCATTACAGTCTGGTGTCGCTGGACTGTGCCAGGATCAAAATTCCATCCTCAAACGACAGGGTGGCTGTGTCCTCCAGAATCTCATTGCTGACGCTCAGAGTGGAGTCCGGGTAGAGCACCGCGTTCTCCAATGGATAAAAGGTTCCAGTCAAATGCACTCCCGTAACCGGTCCACCGTACGGAATCAGGCTGAAGTAGGTAAAGCGGTCCCTGGAAATGGTCTGGGCACCCGGATGGGCGAGCCACACCCGATTACAGCCGTCTTCAAAGACCATGTGATCAAACTTGCCGCGGTATTTGAGCAGCATGCCGACGTTGCCCATGGTGTGGTCAAAGCGGCCACCCAGTCCGCCGAGGACGGTGACGTCCCGGAAGCCTTTTTCATAGACCAGGTCCAAGGCGGCTTCTGTGTCCGCCATGTCTTTGACGTGGGGCAGAATGATCATATGCTTGGCGGCCGGTTCTGTGGCGGGGTCCGGCTTTTCGGTGGAGTCGTAGTCCCCAATCAGCTGATTGGGCATCAGGCCCAGTTTGTGGGCGTAATCCAGACCGCCGTCCGCGCAGAGGATAAAATCGTATCCCGCCGGGTCCAGCGGGATACGTTCGAACTGTTCAATATAAGCCGTTAAAATCAGGCAGGATCTCATTACTCCAGTACATCCTTCTTGTTGAGCATGTCTTTGATCTTGGGAATCAGAACGACCTTGGCGGTCTCCGGGACACCGCGGGCAATGAGCTGGATTGCCTGGCCCAGGGAGCCATCGTTCAGGTAGTGCACGATGCCGTCCAGCATGGTATCCGAAATCAGACCGCCGGACGCAGTGGTCATGCGCTTGAAGGGGGCGCCCAGAACAGACTCTTTGGCCATGGCGCGGAGGTCTTCCGTGACCGGTGCCAGGTCGAAGACCGTGTTGAGCAGATTGATGACTTTCCAGCCGTGGTCCGAGTTGGTGCAGTCTTCAATGCAATCATACGGGGTGACGCGCTTTTCGGACGGATCCGGGAGGTAGTCGTTCAGGTCATAGCCCAGAACGTCCAGGAATTCGTCTTCATCCACCGCCTTGATATTGGCGGCGTAGTAGTTCGGGGTGGCCGAGCGGTAGTCGATCTCATAGTCGAGATCGTCGGCCGACGCCACGTCGAGGTCCTGAGACAGCCGGATGTCCTGGCTGGAGGAGCCGACCAGAATGCGATAGGCGCCGGGTTCCACGGCCCAGGCATCCAGTTCGGTGCTGAAATACTCAAACGCATGGCGGTCGAGTTCCACTTCGACGGTCTTGGTTTCGCCCGCCTTCAGGAAGACTTTGACAAAGTTCTTCAGCTCCTTGGCCGGACGGTATACCAGAGAGGCGAAGTTGGCGGCCACATAAATCTGGGCCACTTCGGCGCCGTCATAGCTGCCGGTGTTGGTCAGGTTGAACTTCAGGACCACTTTGGCATCCTCTTTCGAGGTATCCAGTGTTTTGGTGGTCAGGACCGGGTCGGAGTATTCAAACGTGGTGTACGAGAGGCCATGTCCGAACGGATACGTAACTTCCGTGCCGGAGGTCTCGTAGTACCGGTAGCCGACGAAGATGCTCTCTTTGTAGATCAGGTTGCTGTTCTTGTCCGGCTGATAGTCGGCCAGGCAGGGCGTGTCCTGAATGGATTTCGGATAGGATTCCGGCAATTTTCCGCTGGGCGAGACGCGGCCCATGAGGATATCCGAGAGCGCCGAGCCGTAGACCTCACCGAGAAGATAGGTCTGCAGAATGGTGTCGGGAAGGTCGACCCAGGGCAATTCCATGGCGCTGCCGGTGGTCAGGATGACCGCCGTATTCGGGTTGGCTTTGCAGATGTCGATGACCGCCTGATTCATGGCGGCAGGCAGCGTCATATCCTTGCGGTCGGCGCCTTCGCAGACGTCTTCCGGACGGCAGGAGACGAAGAGCAGGACCTTGTCCGCTGCTGTGGCAACCGCGACAGCCTCCGCCGTCAGTTCCGCATCCGGCGAGTCCACATGTTTGATGTCATATCCGGCGGCATAGGTCATGCCGGACAGTTCCCGTTCCAGGAAGTCGTACGGGGTGTCCACGGTGTGGGCGTTGACCTTGGCGCTGCCGGCGCCCTGGTAGACAGGGTCTTTGGCGCGGGCGCCGATCACGGCCACTTTGTCCGCGCTGTTCAGCGGAAGAACGTTTCCGCCGTTCTTCAGAAGGACCGGGCAGCCGACGGCCAGTTCCCGGGCAATCTGATGGTGCTCGTCCATGTCGAAATCCGGTGCCGCGGCCTTCAGGTTCGGGAGGGACTTGTCGGCCAGATCCAGCACGCGTTTGGCGCTGGTCTCCACCGTTTCGGCGTCGATTTTGCCGTTGCGGTACGCTTTGGCGAGCCGGTTGATGCTGTAATATCCGGTCGAGGGCATTTCCAGATCCACGCCGGCGTTCAGGGCGTCTTCGCGGTCACTGATGGCGTTCCAGTCACTGACGACCAGGCCCTGGAAGCCCCATTCTCCGCGGAGGATGTCCGAGAGGAGGTAGGAGTTTTCGGTACAGTATTTGCCGTTGATTTTGTTGTAGGCCGCCATGATGGTCCACGGCTGCGCCTTCCGGACGGCAATTTCAAAGCCGCGGAGATAGATTTCCCGCAGCGCGCGTTCGTCCACGATGGAGTCCGCCAGCATGCGGCGGGTCTCCGTGCTGTTGGCGGCAAAATGCTTCAGAGAAGTGCCAACGTTCTTCGACTGGACGCCATTGATATATCCGGCGGCCATTTCCCCTGCCAGAACCGGATCCTCCGAGTAGTACTCAAAGTTGCGTCCGCAGAGCGGCGACCGCTTGATATTGATTCCGGGGCCCAGAAGAACAGCCAGGCGTTCGTGCAGACATTCGTCGCCGAGGGTTTCACCCAGTTTCCGGACCGCGTCACGGTCCCAGGACGAGGCCACAGCTGTGGCCGACGGGTAACAGACCGCTTCGATGGACTTGCCCAGACGGATTTCCTTGCGAAGGCCGGTGGGGCCGTCACTGACCATGACATTGGGAATGCCCAGACGCGGAATGGCCACGGTGTGCCACCAGTCTTTTCCGCCGAGAAGGCTCAGCTGCTCCCGCAGGGTCAGTTGCCCGGTCATCTCTGAATATTTCATTGACTTTCCTCCTAAGTTCGATTCTCCCGATAAACATAGGTATACATTTAAATTATACACGGGCCGGAAAGGGTTTTCAATTCACCTTTTCAATCCGGTTCCCGTATGCTAAAATGTTTTCATCATCTCAGAAAGGAGGCGGCTCATGCGCACCCGAATCACCGCCTGGATCCTGGTTCTGGCACTGTTCACCACTCTGCTGTGTTCCTGCAGTCGTTCCACTACATCCATTACGCTCCCCGTCTCCTCTGTCGTCAAAAGTCTGGACCCGCAAATCGCCGCGGACAGTGACGTCGGCAGCATCCTCAACAACTGCATGGAAGGCCTGGTCCGCATGGACGCGGACGGCAACATCCAGCCCGGCGTGGCCGAACGGTGGTCGGTCTCGGACGACGGCACCCTCTACAAATTCTATCTCCGCACCACCGACTGGTTCCTGCCGGAGGACGACGAACTCGAAGATGTTCTGGGAAAAGATTACCAGAAGACCTTCGACACCTCCCTCACGGCATACGACTTCGTCTTCGCCTTCCAGCGGATTCTGGATCCGGACACCGACTCGCCCAGCGCCTCCAGTCTGTACAGTCTGCAAAACGCCCGTAAAATTGCCAAGGGCAAGCTGGAACCGGAAGAACTGGGCGTCTCCGCTCTGGACAACCACACCCTGCTCATCCAACTGGACGAACCCAATGTGGATCTGCTGTCCATTCTGTCCCAGCCGGCCTTTGTCCCCTGCAACGAGGACTTCTTCACGGCCGCGGCGGGACGCTACGGCATGGAAGCCTGCATGCTTCTCTGCAACGGCCCATACACCATCAAGTCCATGGACACGTCCAGCGGAACTGTTACGCTGACCCGGAACGAGTCCTATGAAGGAGATTACACCGCCAACCTGGATGCGGTCTCCTTTGTGCTGGCGGAGGAAAATGCTTCGGAAGAGGACACCACGGACATTGTGACGTCTCTCCAGTCCGACGAAGGGTTGGACGCCGCCCTCGTGGAAGAACTCTCTCTTGGGGACTGGACCGGATCCTTTGAAGTATCCACTTATGACAGTGAGATCAAAACCCTCTGCTTCAATCAGCGCAGTGAATTCTCCTCCTCCAAATATCTTCGCCGCTCGATTGCCTGTGCCACAGACGCTGACGTATTGGAGTCCCGCGGCTCTGCTGCCAAGGGAGTCATCCCCTCCTGTTGCCTGGTCGGAAAAGACCTTCCCTACCGCTCCACTGCCGGAACGGTCTCCAATCTGAACTTTGATCTGACCCAGGCCAAAAAGTACTACAAAAAAGGCCTGAAAGAACGGGAAGAGGACCGGGAGGAACTACTGGCTTCGGGCGTGGACGAAGACGATGTGGAGAAAGAGATCCCCACCATCGACACGATCACCGTGCTTGCGCTGGAAGAAGACCGCACGGATGTCCAGGCGCTCATCCAAAACTGGCAGAAAGTCTACGGCACGGCCCTCACCATTCTGGTCAAAACCTGTGATACGCAGGCGGAACTGGATTCCGCCCTGTACGGCAACAGCTATGACATTGCCTACACCTCCCTCCACGCGGCCAGCCCCATTGCCAGCACCTTCCTGCAGCAGTTCTACAGCACCAGCAACTCCAACTTCCTTGGCGTCAAGGATAAGACTTTAAACAACCATATCCGGGCCGCCTCCCAGGCGGCAACCGCCAATGAGCTCTGCAAGAATGGCAAACTGGCCGAAGAGCGGCTGGTTTCTCAGGCATATGTCGTTCCTCTTCGCCAGGTCTCCAACGCCCTGGTCGTCAAGGATGCTGCTCATGGCCTGTATGTCCAGCCCTCCGGCAACCTGTACGCTGCTTTTGCAGCTGGCGTAGAAGAAGACGCCTAACTTTAAAATGTAAAAAATCCCCGGCTTACGCCGGGGATTTTTCCGTTTTCTGCCGATTAGAACTTCTCCAGGTCGGTGGAGGCAATCGGTTTGTTGACCTGCTTCTTGACATAGGTCGTGTGAAGCAGATGGTGGGCACGCTCGGAGCCGGGCTTTTCGAGGTAATCTTTGTAGATTTCCACAATAGCCGGGTTCTCGTGGGACTTCCGGATCGGGTTGTCCGCGTCCAGCTGATACAGGACTTTGGCGCGCTCGGCACGGATATCCACGAAGTTGCGGATATTGGCGTGGACCTGAGGCTGACCGCCGCCGTTGACGCAGCCGCCCGGGCAGGCCATGACTTCAATGAAGTCATATTCTTTTTCGCCCGATTTGACCATGTCCAGAAGCTTCCGGGCATTGGCCAGACCGCTGGTGACCGCTACGCGGACCGTCAGTCCGGCCACTTCATAAGTGGCCTCTTTGATGGCGGTGACACCGCGGACGTCAGTGAAGTTGACATCCGGGAGTTCCTCACCGGTCAGGGTTTCGACCGCCGTACGAAGGGCTGCTTCCATAACGCCGCCGGTGGCGCCGAAGATGACGCCGGCGCCCGTGCCAAGGCCGAGCGGAAGGTCGAACTCTTCCTCAGGCAGTGCCTGGAAGTCGATGCCGGCGCGGCGGATCATGCGGGCCAGTTCACGGGTGGTCAGAGCGTAGTCGACATCCGGCACGCCGTTGGCATCCTGGTCGTCCCGGCCGATTTCATATTTCTTGGCCGTACACGGCATGATGGAGACCATGACGATATCCTTCGGGTCGACGCCCTCTTTTTCAGCCCAGTAGCTCTTGGCCACGGCACCGAACATCTGCTGCGGGCTCTTGCAGCTGGACAGGTTTTCGGTCAGTTCCGGATAGTAGTGTTCACAGAAGTTGATCCATCCGGGGCTGCAGGAGGTGATCAGCGGAAGTTTGCCGCCGTTCGAGACGCGCTCGATAAATTCGTTGGCTTCTTCCATGATGGTGAGGTCGGCGGAGAAGACGGTGTCAAACACCTTGTCGAACTGAAGGCGACGCAGCGCCGCAGCCAGTTTGCCCTGTGCGTCCGTGCCGATGGGATAGCCGAATTCTTCGGCAAGGCCCGCGCGGACGGCCGGAGCGGCCTGGACCAGAACGACTTTCTCCGGATCGTTGATGGCTTCGAAGACTTCGTCGATGCTCTCTTTTTCGTGCAGGGCACCGACCGGACAGACGTTGATGCACTGTCCGCAGGAGACACAGGCGGTCTCCGACAGCGGAAGCTCATAGGCACATCCGATGCTGCTGTTGAAGCCACGGTTGTTGGCGCCAATAACGCCCACGCTCTGGAAGGCTTCACAGGCGGCCACGCAGCGGCGGCAGAGGATGCACTTGGAGTTGTCACGGATCATGTGGGCACAGGAGTCGTCGATGGTCGACGGGGTCTTGTAACCGTCATAGTATCCGTCGTTCTCCACGCCGTATTCCTGGCAGAGTTCCTGGAGTTCACAGTCACCGGAACGGACGCAGGACAGGCAGGAGCGGTTGTGGTTGGAAAGCAGAAGCTTCAGGGTCGTCTTGCGGTATTCGACCAGCTTCGGGGTATGCGTGAAGATCTCCATGCCGTCACCGGCCGGGAACACGCAGGCGGCCGCCAGCTTCGGAGAGCCTTTGACTTCGCAGAGGCACATGCGGCAGGCGCCGATTTCGTTGATGTCACGAAGGTAACAGAGTGTCGGGATCTTGATGCCGATCTTATGTGCGGCGTCCAGAATGGTGGTTCCCTTGGGAACGGTCACTTCGATACCATCGATTTTAAAGGTGATGTTTTCTGCCATGATCGGTCCCTCCTTTACTTCTTTTCTACTGCGCCGAACTTACAGACGGTCATGCAGTTGCCACACTTGACGCACGTGTTCTGATCGATGATAAGCGACGGCCGCTTGTGGCCTTCCGGTGTGTAGGTGGACACCGAGATGGCGTTGGCCGGGCAGTTGCGCTGGCACATGGTGCAGCCCATGCACTTGTCGCGGTCGATCGAGTAGGACAGGAGGTCTTTGCAGACGCCTGCCGGACATTTCTTATCCTCAATATGCGCCACGTATTCGTCGCGGAAGTAACGGATGGTGGACAGGACCGGGTTGGGAGCGGTCTGACCAAGGCCGCAGAGGGCATTGGACTTGATGTAATAGCACAGGCTTTCCATCTTGTCGAGGTCTTCCATGGTGCCATTGCCGCTAGTGATCTTTTCCAGAATCTCCAGCAGACGCCGGATGCCGATGCGGCACGGCGTACATTTGCCGCAGGATTCGTCGACTGTGAACTTCAGGAAGAACTTCGCGATATCGACCATGCAGTTGTCCTCGTCCATGACGATCAGTCCGCCGGAACCCATGATGGATCCGATGGCGGCCAGATGCTCATAGTCCATGGGAACGTCAAAGTTCTCCGCGGAGATACAGCCACCGGACGGGCCGCCGGTCTGGGCCGCTTTGAAGCGTTTGCCGCCGGGAATGCCGCCGCCGACTTCTTCGACGATCTGGCGAAGGGTGGTGCCCATGGGAACTTCGACCAGTCCGGTGTGGCGGATCTTTCCGCCGAGCGCGAAGACCTTCGTGCCCTTGGACTTTTCGGTACCCATTGCGGCGAACCATTCCGGTCCGTTCAGGATGATCTGGGGAATGTTGGCCCAGGTCTCAACATTGTTCAGGATGGACGGTTTCTGGAAGAGTCCCTTTTCGGCCGGGAACGGAGGACGCGGACGCGGTTCACCGCGCTTACCTTCGATCGAGGTCATGAGAGCCGTCTCTTCGCCGCAGACGAATGCGCCGGCGCCCAGGCGGATCTCAATGTCGAAGTCAAATCCGGTTCCCATGATGTTTTCGCCGATCAGGCCGTATTCTTTAGCCTGTGCCAGAGCAATCTGGAGACGTTTGACGGCGATGGGGTACTCTGCGCGGACGTAGATGTAGCCCTTCGAAGAGCCGATCGTATAACCGGCAATGGCCATGGCCTCGAGAACGACGTGCGGATCACCTTCCAGGACGGAACGGTCCATGAACGCGCCGGGGTCACCTTCATCGGCGTTGCAGCAGACATATTTCTGATCGTCGTCATACGCCCGGGCAAATTTCCATTTGAGGCCGGTCGGGAATCCCGCGCCGCCGCGGCCGCGCAGGCCGGAGTCCAGAAGGGTCTGGATGACGTCTTCCGGCGTCATTTCGGTCAGCACCTTCTGCAGGGCGGAATAACCGTCCATAGCCAGGTATTCATCAATGTTTTCGGGGTCAATGACGCCGCAGTTGCGCAGCGCGACCCGCTTCTGGATCTTATAGAAACTGGTGTCCTGCAGAGAGGTGACAGCCTCATGCTGGACCTCGTCTTCGTGGACCAGACGCTCCACGACACGGCCTTTCAGCAGATGCTCTTCCACGATCTCCGGGATGTCGTCCACCGTGACACGGCTGTAGAAGACGTCGCCGGGATAGACGATCATAATGGGGCCCAGTTCGCAGAGGCCGAAGCAGCCGGTCTGCACGACACGGACTTCATCCTGCAGCCCTTTCTTTTCCAGTTCCGCCTTCAGGACTTCCTGAAGCTTCGGGCTTCCGCTGGCGGTACATCCGGTGCCGCCGCAGATCATTACATGTGCACGAATCATTTAGTGTTGCCTCCCCAATTACACGCTGGATGCGCCGATCGTATACTCCGTGACAACGTTGCCCTTCATCAGGTGCTCTGCCACAACGCGTTTCGCCTTGTCCGCGTTCATCTTGACATAGGTTGTCTTGGTGTCGCCCTCGAAGATTTCGACGACCGGTTCATACTGACAGATCCCGATGCAGCCGGTCTGCTCCACACTGACTTTGTCCTCAAGGTGCTCTTTGTTCACCTCTTCCACAAACGTGCTGAGAACCGGACGTGCGCCGGCCGCGATTCCGCAGGTGGCCATACCTACGACAACGCGGATAGCGCCTTCTTTTTCACGAAGGGCCATCTTCGCTTTGGTCTGCTCACGGATCTTGGCGAGTTCTTCCAAGCTTTTCATCGGTGTATCATCCTTCCTGTTCCTCTAGGTATTCGCGCAGCCAGTCCAGAATTTCCGGCGTGTTGATGGGAATATCGTCCCCCAGCTGCTGCCGGACTTCCCGGGTGTCCAGTCGGACCTCTTTCTGGTCTGTGCTGTGTACATACAAAAAATCGATTTCCGGGCTTCCCTGGATCAGGGTGATCAGGGAAGAGTTCATGTCCCCCAAAGGGACACAGTCGAGATGGTCCGTGTAGAAGACGGCGGTCACGGTCGTACCGTGGTTTTCCGCCGGTTCCTGGACCGAGTCGATGGTCACGTCTCCGCCGGTCATCTGGGCCGCCATGGTAAAGAGCGGAACCCCCATGCCGACCTTGCGGGTCGTGCGCGTGGTGTAAAACGGATCGGACAGTTTCTGGACCGTTTCCGGGCTCATGCCGCATCCGTCATCTTGGATCCGGATGGTCATGACCGGGCCGGTCTCCTCGATTCGAATGGCAATGTTCCGCGCGCCGGCGGCCACGCCATTCATGGTGATATCCAGAATGTACAGGGATAATTCCTGCACCCGTTACACCCCCTTCAGAAATCGGAATACCGCTTCCGCCGGGGTGCCTTCGTCCCCTACCTCCAGGGAAAATTCCGCGGATTCGGGGATGGCGTCCGGGCGATGTGCATCCGAACCATACACAGCCGTCAGGCCCTGCAGGTTGGGATATTGCTCGCGGTAGGGAGCAATGTTGGCCGGATCCCGAAATTCGGCGTGCCGATAGTTCGGGGAGTCCGGAAAGGTGCCAAGGACCGCTATGATGCCGTTGGCGGGGCGGTCGATATGGGCGGGATAACAGATTCCGCCGTGCTCTTCCACCAGGGTAAAAGCCGCGTCCAGTCCCAGCTGTGTAGCGTTGGGAAGGAGATCTTCTTCAATTCCCAGGATGTTGTCGTTTTCATCCACGATATACTGTTCGCCGAAGAAGCGCGGACGGTTTTTGATATGGACCCGATACTGGCCGACAGCCTCCTCAAAGGCGGCCGCCTCTTCGCAGGTCTGAAACAGGCAGACGACGTGAACGTCTTCCGCGGTGGTCAGTTCCATACCCGCCAGAGGGCTGAGGCCGTAATTTTCCGCAGCCTTGAAAAATGCCGGACAGTTTCGGGTGGTGTTGTGGTCGGTCAGCGCTGCCACCTGGACCCCTGCCAATGCGGTCAGACCAGCTGCCATGGCCGGTGTCATGCTGTTGTCCCCGCAGGGGGACAGGCAGGAGTGCATGTGAAGGTCACAAAAGATGCTTCTCATGAAATCCTCATTAAAGCAGAGCCGCCAGCCGCGCGGAAAGGGCGAAGACGCTGTCGTCCGTCTTCAGGAGGTTGACCTCCTGGTTTTCGGCAAGCGTGAGAACGTCCTCGGGAACTTCACTGCCGTCACAAACAATGACGCAGGAGAGGTCGATCATAACGGCAACCGCTACGATGTTGCGGTTGTTCATGATGGTCAGCCAGGCGTCTCCCTGTTCGGCACGTCCCATGACCCAGCTGGGCATGTCACCGGCAAAGCCGCCGGTAACGGCGCGATCCGGTGCCGGAAGCACCAGGGCGGTCAGCGCCAGCTGATCGGCCAGTTCACGGACTGTCATGCGGTTCTTCTCCTCTCAGTTTTCGGATTTCTCCGCGCAGATTTACGATACATTCGCTTTCATCCGCCAGTCCGCGCACCACGTCCTCCGCAAAGGCCCGACAGGTCGGGGCTCCGCAGGAGCCACAGTCGAGGTCCGGCAGTTTGTCCAATATTTCCTGGATCTGTTTGCGTTTGGCAAAGGCCTTGCCCATGTCTTCGTCCAGTGCCTTGGGCGGCTGGTAGGTCAGTTCTTCGTCCGTAAAGTAGTCGGCCGGGATGTCGGTCCGTTCCGGACGCTTGCTGAAGTCCCAGTTGACAGCCTCCGGCAGTCCTTTTTCCATGTAGAGCAACCGCGCTTTGGCAATAAACGGATTTTCCATGGTCAGAACTCCACCGACACAGCCGCCGTTGCAGGCGTCCAGTTCGATAAAGCTCAGGTCCGGAAGGGAGCCGTTGTCGATGCTCTCCAGGACACGAATCACATTTTCCATGCCGTCAGCTGCCAGGAAGCGGTGACGGGAAAGGGCCTGGGCTTCTCCGCCGGCACCGGCCCACCGGATACCGATTCTTCCGGTCCGCGCCAGTTGAAGCGGGATGTTGTCCCGTGTCATCTTGGGAAGAAGTTTGAGGTACAGTTCGCTCATGCCCAATACCCCGTCGACAGTTTTGTGGCCGTTGGCCGCTTCCTGCTTGAGGTACGTAACTTTGGCGGGACAGGGCGAAATGAAGAAAATGCCAATCTCTTCCGGCGCAAGGTCCGGCCGTTTACGCATGGCCTCTTTGCGCGCCAGGCGGGCAGCAATGTCCACCGGCGGCAGAAGGGGCATGACGTTGTCGATCAAATCCGGGAACCGGATACTGATCAGACGGGCGATCACCGGACAGGCGGAACTGATGACCGGCTTGGCAACATCCTCCCGAAGGAGATAGCGCCGGGAATAACCGGAGACCAGTTCGGCGGCACGGGCCACTTCGAAGACGTCGTCAAAGCCGATGTCCAGAAGCCCTTTGAGAACAATGTTGATGTCGTTCAGGTGGTCGAACTGCCCATACAGGCTGGGCGCAGGCAACGCCACTTTATATTTGTAGTCCCAAATGCATTCGAGCGGATCGTACGAAGCCCGCTTTGCCTGATACGGGCAGATCCGGATGCATTCACCGCAATCCACACAGCTGTCGTTGTTGATCTGTGCGTGGCCGTCCCGGATACGGATGGCTTCGGTCGGGCAACGCTTCAGACAATTGGTACAGCCTTTGCACTTTTCCAGGTTCAACGTTACAGAATGTTTGTAGGCATCCATAACATTCCCCCTCGTTCATGAGTCCGTTGTTCCGGCGCTCACGAAACCTTAATAATCATGTGTACGGTCGTTCCCTCTCCAACCGTGGAATCCAGTTCAAACACGTCGGAGTTTTTCTTCATGTTTGGCAGGCCCATGCCGGCGCCGAATCCGACGTTGCGGATCTCTTCCGGCGCGGTGGAGTAACCGGCCTGCATGGCGAGGGATACGTCGGGGATCCCGGGTCCGTGGTCCGTCAGGAGGATATCCACTTCCCCGGTTCCAATGCTGACGTCGGCTTCACCGCCGCCCGCGTGAATGACCATGTTGATTTCTCCCTCATACATGGCAATCGACGCACGGCGGATCGTGGTGCCGTCAAACCCCAGGGCGCGCAGTTCCTTCTTCAGGTTCATGGACGCGTCGCCGGCGGCCGCAAAGTTGGAGCCGTCCACGTCATAGTGGAGTTTGATTCGATCAGACATATTGGTGCCCCGCTGGATTCAGTCCGTTTGTGTAAAGAATGCCGCTGGTCTCATACATGGTGAGTTTTGTGGTCAGGAGGACCAGCATGTTGTCCTCCGCCATCTCCACCATCTGCTCCGTCGGCTGCTTTCCCCGAACCAGGATGATACAGCTCATATTCATCATGGCAGCGGTCCGGATGATCTGCTCGTTGACCAGACCGGTCAGCAGAACGCCCTGATCCTGTACATAGGCCAGGACTTCACTCATCATGTCACTGCCAAATGCGGAATAGACGTCTTCGTCCAGCATATCCTTGCCGGCCACGACTTCTGCATTCAGAAGTTTTTGCACTTCACTGATTTTCACTGTGGTCACCTATTTCGTTCGGCTGATTAACGATATTTGTCCAGGATTCCCGGAACCTGATCCGGAGTCATACGGCCATAGACGTCATCGTTGATGATCATGACCGGAGCCAGTCCGCAGGCGCCGACACAGCGGCAGGACTCCAGAGAGAACTTGCGGTCCGGCGTGCACTCGCCTTCGTCGATTCCCAGGATCTCAGAGACCTTGTCATAGATGGCCTGAGAGCCTTTGACATAGCAGGCCGTACCCAGGCAGACGGAGATTTGGTTGTCGCCCTTCGGGTTGAGTGCGAACTGAGCGTAAAAGGTCGAGACCCCGTACACCTTCTCCAGCGGAATGTCCAGCTCATCGGAAATGATGGTCTGTACTTCAATGGGAAGGTAGCCATAAATGTCCTGTGCTTTCTGCAGCACGGGCATCAGGGCGCCGGGCATATCTTTGAGCTCGGCTATTGCCTGTTTCAGCTCGGCTTCCTGTTCCTTTGTTCCTACAAAAGGAACTGCTTTTTTTGCCATAAGCTTATGTTTCCTCCTCACCGATCGGAGACCGATGTCTCCGATTTTTCCTTACATCATGGGTATAAATTCCCCATAATATCCAGTATTGTGATTATAACATGCGTTTTGTGGAATTTATACAGAGTTAGCTTTTGCTAACTTTTTGTTTTTATCAAAATTGGCAACAGTTTATCAAAATCGGTGTTTTAATCACCAATTTTTTGTACAAAAAAATAACAATTTGTTCCAAAAAACCTATCAAATTTCAGAAAACGCAAAATGCGCTCTTGGAAATTCCCTGGGCGCATTCCATTTTGCAGGGTTGTTCTGACAAATTGAACTACCAGATTGTTTTCATTTTGTCAGTCGCAAAGAAGCGCTCCACACAGAACTGCCCTTTACTTTAGAACGGGCATCGGGTAAAATTTGGAATGATCTTTCCCGTGTGGAGGCGTATTCCATGTATTATCAGACCCATTCCTTTGAAAGTTTTGACGGCTGTCATTTAAATGTACGCGAATCGGGCGAAGGCCCGCTCCTTTTGCTGATCCATGGTGGCGGCACCGATGCCGACTTCTGGAAAGATGCCGGTGAACTCTTCTCCCAGTGGTTCCACGTCATCTCCTACGACCGCCGCTGCCACGTGCGCAGCGAATGCAGGCCCGTCCGCGGCAAAAAGATGCTGGATGCCCACGCCGAAGACGCCGCAGCGCTCATCCGTGCCTTTTCCGAACCGGAAGACGAAGGGAAGGCCACTATCATTGCGCACAGCATGGGCGGCTTCATCGGCATGCGCCTCTGTGAACTCCACCCGGAGCAGGTCCGAAAGATTCTCTTCCACGAACCGGTCTGGAACTTCTATCGCAGCTTCTGCCAAAAGAATCCGCTGCACGCCTTCCACCCATTGACCTTCAAGGAAACCCGCGGCCGGCCGGCAACGGAAGAAGAACTTGCCAACATCAAACCGGACAACGAGGCGCTTTTCAAATACGACCTTCTCTGGCTCCTCACCTACCGGACGCCGCTGGACAGCCTGGCCACCATGCCGGTCCTCTTCGGGGTCGGCGAACAGAGCAAAGGCACGACCATCTACAATGAGACCATCCGCACGGCCGGCCTATTAAACGCGCCGCTCCTCTGGTATCCCGGCACCCACAACAGCGCCTTCGCCCTTCCCCATGAATTCTGCTACCTTTCTACAGCAGCGCTCTTATGAGAATACGCAAAATGCGCCCACGGAAATTCCGTGGGCGCATTCTATTTTGTCAGTAGTTCACCGTCAGATGAGTTCAATAATGCACATCTCTGCGGCGTCACCGCGGCGCGGGCCGGTCTTGGTGATCCGTGTGTAGCCGCCATTGCGGTCCTCATACTTCGGAGCGATTTCGTCGAAGAGCTTCTTCGCGACATCTTCCTTGGTCACATAGGCGAGAACCTGTCTCTTGGAAGCGAGATCATCCGTCTTGGCAATGGTGATCATCTTTTCCGTCATGGCGCGGACTTCCTTGGCGCGGGTCACGGTGGTTTCAATTTTGCCATTTTCCAGCAGATAGGTCACCATGGCGCGAAGCATGGCCTTGCGGTGGTCACTGGCTCTGCCGAGTTTTCTCTTGCCTGGCATAATGAGAGCACTCCTTTCCCTTATTCGTCGTCCTTGCGGAGAGAGAAGCCGAGAGAATCCAGCTTGGCAACGACTTCGTCAAGAGACTTCTTGCCGAGGTTGCGGACCTTCATCATGTCGTCTTCCGATTTGTTGGTCAAGTCTTCTACCGTGTTGATACCAGCTCTCTTCAGACAGTTGAAAGAACGAACAGAGAGATCAAGTTCTTCAATGGTCATCTCCAGAACTTTTTCGCGGGAGTTATCATCTTTCTCCACGAGAATGTCCGTCATTAAATCATTTTCTGACAAGTCGATGAACATTTTGAGGTGCTCATTGAGGATCTTGGCAGCAAGCGAGACGGCTTCCTGGGCGGAAAGCGTTCCGTTTGTCCACACTTCGAGGGTCAGTTTGTCGTAGTCGATGCGCTGGCCGACACGAGTGTTTTCAACCGTGTAGTTGACTTTGAGTACGGGTGTGTATATGGAATCGATGGCAATGACGCCAATCGGGGGTTTGATCTCCTGCTTGTTGCGCTCCGAGGAAACATAGCCCCGGCCGCTGTCAACCGTCAGCTCCATGGACAGCTTGGCGTTCTTGTCAAGCGTTGCAATGTGGAGTTCCGGATTCAGGATCTCAATTTCGGAATCGCCTTTGATGTCACCGGCAGTGACTTCGCCTTCGCCGGAGGCATCGATATAGACTGTTTTCGGACCTTCGCCGTTGATTTTGATGATCACGCTCTTCAGGTTCAGGACGATCTCCGTAACGTCTTCCTTGACGCCCGGGATGGTCGAGAACTCATGAAGCACGCCATCGATTTTGACGGAGGTGATGGCATAACCCGGAAGGGAGGAGAGCAGGACGCGGCGCATGCTGTTGCCCAGCGTGGTGCCGAAGCCGCGCTCCAGCGGTTCCAGAGTAAACTTGCCGTAAGTCTCTTCCTGGCTGATTACTTCAATATTGGGTTTCTCGATACCTTTATTCAATTCAAAACCCTCCTTAGGCTATTAAGTGTCGGGGTTCGGATCTTACGTGAAATTACTTGGAGTAATACTCAACGATCAGGTGCTCTTCGACCGGGAAGTCCACGTCTTCGCGGGTCGGAAGCTGTACGACCGTGCCTTTCAGTTCGTTCTTGTCACGTTCGAGCCATGCGGGAGTGGTAACGAGAGGAGCATCCTCGCCCGTCAGACGGGTAAAGAGCGGAGACGACTTGCTGCCTTCCTTGACCGCAACGACCTGTCCCGGCTTGACCTGGTAGGAAGGAATGTTGACCTTCTTGCCATCCACCGTGATATGACTGTGGGTTACGATCTGACGAGCCTGGCGGCGGGTCGTCGCAAATCCGAGATGGAATACAACGTTGTCCAGACGACGCTCACAGAGGATGAGCAGGTTGTCACCGGTTTTGCCGGCCATTTTGTTGGCCTTCTCATAATAGGACCGGAACTGCTTTTCCTGAACGCCATAGACGAACTTGACCTTCTGCTTTTCGTTGAGCTGAAGGGCATACTCGGACTGTTTTCTTCTCATGTTGCCCTTGGGGTTGCGGCGAGTTTCCTTGCCGTTGTAACCCATGGTGGCCGGAGAAAGATTAAGCGTTTTGCAGCGTTTTGCTACAGGCTGCATGTTTCTTGCCATAATTGATAATCTCCTTTCACGCGGTCAGACACGTCTTCTTTTCGGCGGGCGGCAGCCGTTGTGCGGAATCGGAGTTACGTCTTTGATCATGGTAACTTCGAGACCGGTGGTCTGCAGCGCGCGAATCGCGGCTTCACGTCCCGAGCCGGGGCCCTTGACGTACACGTCAACGGTCTTCATGCCACGGTCGATAGCGACTTTGGCGGCCGTTTCCGCAGCGGTCTGAGCAGCAAACGGAGTCGACTTCTTGGATCCACGGAATCCCATTTCACCGGCACTGGCCCAGGAAACGGCGTTGCCCTGTGCGTCGGTGAGGGTCACAATCGTGTTGTTAAACGTGGACTGGATATGTGCAGCGCCGTGTTCGACGGTTTTCTTGTCGCGGCGTCTGCGGCTGGTAGACTTTTTCGTACCCTTAGTAGCCAAGTTGTTTCCCTCCTAATTACTTCTTCTTGTTGGCAATGGTCTTCTTCGGACCCTTGCGCGTACGGGCGTTGGTCTTGGAGCGCTGACCTCTGACCGGAAGTCCCGTTCTGTGACGTTTCCCGCGATAGGAGTTGATCTCGATGAGGCGCTTGATGTTCAGCGCGGTCTCTCGACGGAGATCACCTTCTACATGGTAGTTCTTTTCAATAAAGTCACGAAGTTTTGCTACATCGTCCTCGGTGAGATCCTTGACACGGGTGTCCGGGTTGACGCCGGTGCCCGCAATGATATCATCCGCGGTCTTCTGGCCGATGCCATAAATGTAGGTAAGAGCAACTTCGATTCTCTTGTCTCTCGGTAAATCAACACCTGAAATACGAGCCATTCAATTGCACCTCCATATGGTGTTCAGCGTCTGTGCTTAGCCCTGACGCTGTTTGTGTTTCGGATTTTCGCAAATCACCATGACTTTACCCTTGCGCTTGATGATTTTGCATTTCTCACACATTTTTTTGACAGAAGGTCTGACTTTCATTGTGATACCTCCCTGAAATGGATTGTCATAAAACCTGTCGGTTTAATTATTTGGAACGCCAGGTGATCCGGCCACGGGTCAGGTCGTACGGGGACATTTCCACCGTGACTTTGTCCCCCGGAAGGATGCGGATAAAGTTCATCCGCAGCTTCCCGGAAATGTGAGCCAGGATCTGGTGGCCATTTTCGAGTTCCACTTTGAACATGGTGTTCGGCAGCGCCTCGACGACGGTCCCTTCGACTTCGATCATATCCTGCTTGGACATGCGGTCTCCTCCTTTTTAAGAGTCCAGACTGGGCCGCGGCGTCAGGATGACGGGGCCGTTGTCTGTAATAGCGATCGTGTGTTCGTAATGCGCAGCGGGTTTTCCGTCTGCTGTGTACACAGTCCAGTCGTCTCCCGGAAGCTGTTTGATCTTTGCCGTTCCCATGTTGATCATGGGCTCAATGGCAATGGTCATGCCCGGTAAAAGACGTACGCCTCTTCCGGCCTTTCCGAAATTCGGAACGCCCGGATCTTCATGGAGTTTGTTGCCGATTCCGTGACCTTCGTATTCACGGACGACCCCGTAGCCCCGTGCTTCGCAGTATTCCTGAATAGCGTGACCGATGTCTCCGACCCGGTTGCCCGGGACGGCCTGTTCAATGCCCTTCAGAAGGGCCTCCCGTGTGGTTTCGCACAGCCGCTGCACTTCGGGAGAGACCTGGCCAACGTAGAACGTATACGCGTTGTCTCCGTTGTAGCCATCGATTTTCGCGCCGGTATCCACGGAGACGATGTCTCCTTCTTTCAGGATCCGGTTTTTACTGGGAATACCGTGGATGATCTCGTCGTTTATGGATATGCATGCGGTGGCCGGGAAGTCATACAAGTGCAGGAAGTTGGGTTCGGCTCCCTGGCTCTTGATGTAATCGTAACAGATTTTGTCGAGTTCCCAAGTGGAGACACCCGGTTTGACATACTTCCCGACTTCCTCCAGTGCTCCGGCCGAGATTCGGCCGGCGACCTTCATGAGTTCGAGTTCCTGAGTGGTCTTGAGCACAATCATGCGTTTTCCTCCAGTGCCTTCATGACACGGTCGGTGATCTCCGTAACCGAGCCGATGCCGTCGACCTCCGCCAGTTTCCCGGCCTTTTTATAGAAGTCTTTGAGCGGTTCGGTCTGGTCATGGTAGACCTTCAGTCGGTCAGAGACCGTTTCCGGTGCGTCGTCCTTGCGCTGGACCAGTTCGGCCCCGCAGCGGTCACAGATGCCCTCCACCTGCGGTTTCTTGGTGACAATGTGGAAGGAAGAGCCGCACTTCGGACAGACGCGGCGGCCAATCATGCGGTCCATGATGGCCTCGTCCGGAACTTCGATGTCGACGACTTTGTCCATGACAACGCCCATGGCGTCCAGCGCTTCCGCCTGCGGAATCGTGCGCGGAAAGCCGTCGAGGATGAAACCGTTCTGGCAGTCGTCTTTGGCAAGACGCTCCTGAATGATTCCAATAACGACTTCATCGGGAACCAGTTGTCCGGCTTCGATGAAGGATTTTGCTTTCAGGCCCATTTCGGTCCCGTTGGCCAGTGCTTCCCGGATCATGTTGCCGGTGGAGACGGTCGGGATCTGATAGGCATCCGCTACTTTTTCGGCCTGGGTGCCCTTGCCGGCACCCGGAGCTCCCAGAAAGATAATGTTCATAAGACGCTATCCTTTCTTAGTCCAGGAACCCTTTGTAGTGCCGGATCATGAGCTGGGATTCCAGCTGGCGAACGGTTTCAAGCGCAACACCCACAAGGATGATGACGGTGGTGCCGCCAAGCGCAATATTCATCTGCGAGCCAACCGCGTTCGTGACCTGAGAGTACACGATGGGAAGGATGGCCACAATGCTGATGAACAGCGAACCGATCAGAGTGACCCGACCCAGGATCTTGCCGATGTAGTCGGAAGTGGGTTTGCCGGGACGGATGCCCGGGACGGAACCATTGTTGCGGCGGAGATTGTTGGCCATTTCGATCGGATTGTACTGAATCGTAGCATAGAAGAATCCGAAGAAGAGGATCAGGATGAAATAGATGATCCCGTAGAACCAGTTCTCAGCGTCGAACAGGCTAAAGAATTTGTCCCAGCCGCTGCCAGCTTCGATTTTGTCATAGACAAACATCTTGATGGTGGGCGGGAGCGAGAGGATGGAACTGGCGAAAATGATGGCCATGACGCCGGAGATGTTGACCTTGATGGGAAGGTTCGTGCTCTGGCCGCCGTACATTTTGCGTCCCACGACTCTCTTGGCATAGACGACCGGGATGCGTCTCTCGGAGTTGTCCAGCCAGACAATGAAGATGACCATAGCGATCATCAGAATCAGAGCGATCGGAGCGAAGGCATAGTATGCGCCGCCCTGGCTGAAGCTCTGATACAGGTAAATGACGTCCTGCGGCAGACGAGAGATGATACCGGCGAAGAGGAGGATGGAAATACCGTTTCCGATTCCCTTCAGGTTGATCTGCTCGCCGAGCCACATCATCAGCGTGGAGCCGGCCGTCAGCGTCAGGATGACGACGAGCGCCTGGATCACCGCATAAGCGCCGGTGAAGGCAGCGCCGTTGGCGTCTGTGGTCAGATATCCGCCGCTTCTGAGATAGAAGAAGTAAGCGGTCGACTGCAGAGCCGCAATGATGACGGCGGTCACACGTGTGATTGCCGTGATCTTTTTCCGTCCGACGTCTCCCTCTTTGGTCAGCCGCTCCAGAGCCGGAATGGCCACGGTGAGCAGCTGGATAATAATGGAGGCGTTGATGTACGGAGTGATCGACATGGCAAACAGGGTGCCGTAGTTGAAGGCATCACCGGTCATCATGTTCAGATAGTTCATGAAGTTGCCGGCCGACGTGGTGTCGGAGATGATACCCATGGAGGCGTCCGTGAACGGGACCGAGATGGCTGCGCCGATCCGGAACAGCAGGACAATGAAGCCTGTGTAGAGGATCTTTTTGCGCAGTTCCGGAACTTTCAAGGCATTAATGAGTGTCTGCAACATGTCAGATCACCTCGGCCTTCCCTCCGGCGGCCTCGATCTTCTGTTTGGCCGTCTCCGAGTACGCGTTGACTTTGACGTCAAGCTTTTTCGTGAGTTCGCCATTGCCCAGGACTTTGACGCCGTCCTTTTCCTTCTTGATCAGGCCGGCCGCAATCAGGGCTGCGGCGTCGACGGAGTCTCCGTCGTTGAATTTTTTCTCAAGATCCGATACGTTGACGGTGACGATTTCTTTCGCGAAGATGTTGTTGAATCCACGCTTCGGAAGACGTCTCTGAAGGGGCATCTGGCCGCCTTCAAAACCGAACCGTCTGCTGTAACCGGAACGGGCTTTCTGACCCTTGTGACCTTTGCCGGCAGTCTTGCCCTGGCCGGAAGCCGGGCCTCTGCCGACGCGCTTAACGGCGCGCTTGGAGCCTTCTGCAGGCTGAAGTTCATGCAGTTTCATGTGTCGCACCTCCTATTAAGCTTCGGTGACTTCGAGCAGGTGCGAAATCTTGCGAACCTTACCCTGGGTCTGGGCGTTATCCGGCTGTTCGGACACGTCCCCAATCTTGAAAAGACCAAGTGCGTGAGCGGTTGCGATCTGGTCCTTTTTACATCCGATCAGGCTGCGCACGAGCTTGACCTGAATCTTTTTATCAGCCATGAAAACCGCCCTCCTTAACCTAAGATCTCTTGTTCGGATTTACCGCGGATGGCGGCAACCTCGTCTACGTTGCGCAGTTTGGACAGACCATCGATAGTGGCCCGAACCACGTTGCACGGGTTGTTGGAACGAAGTGCCTTGGAGCGGATATCCTTGATGCCAACGGTCTCGACGACGGCACGAACCGGGCCGCCGGCGATAACGCCGGTACCGGGGGCAGCCGGCTTCAGCAGAACCACGCCTGCGCCGTACTTGCCGATGATCTCATGCGGGATCGTAGAACCCTTCAGAGATACTTTGATCATGTTTTTCTTTGCGTCCTCGATGCCCTTGCGGATAGCGTCTGGAACCTCACCGGATTTTCCCAGTCCGAAGCCGACCGTGCCGTTGCCGTCACCGACAACTACGAGTGCTGCAAACTTATAGATACGACCGCCCTTGACCGTCTTGGAAACACGGTTGATGGTGATCACGCGCTCAATGAGCTCGTCTTTGTCTCTAGATGCATCAATCTTAGCCAAAAGTCTTCCTCCTTACTGTGTTAAAATTCCAGGCCGCCTTCGCGGGCGCCTTCTGCAAGTTCCTGAACACGGCCCTGATACACGTATCCGCCGCGGTCAAAAACGACTTCTTTAATATCTTTCTTCGCCGCGCGCTCGGCAAGGATCTTGCCGACTTCACGGGCTGCGTCTTTGTTTCCGCCGTAATCCTTGAAGCTCTTTTCATTGGTGGACGCCGCACAGAGGGTGGTTCCGGTGGTGTCATCAATGATCTGGGCGTAGATGTGGTTCAGCGAGCGGTACACGCTGAGGCGCGGGCACTCCGGGGTGCCGGAAATCTTTCCGCGTACGCGTTTATGACGCTTAAGACGAGCTTTATTGCTGTCCGGTCTTGTAACCATTCCGATTCACTCCTTTTCTTAGCCTGCGGCGCCTTTACCGGCTTTGCCTTCTTTGCGGCGAATATGTTCGTCCGCATACTTGATGCCTTTGCCTTTGTACGGCTCGGGCGGACGTTTTTCGCGGATCTCCGCGGCGAACTGGCCAACAGCCTGTTTGTCCGCACCGGTGACCACGATTTTGTTCGGCGTGGGGGTCTCAACGGTAAGTCCTTCCGGAACTTCCATTTCGACCGGATGGGAGTAACCGACCGTCAGGGTCAGAGTCTTTCCCTGTGCCGCAGCACGGTAACCGACACCGTTGATTTCGAGTTCTTTGGTGAACCCGTCGTTGACGCCGACCACCATGTTGTGGAGCAGCGCACGGGTCAGACCGTGGAGTGCTTTGTTCTGGTTGGAATCGTTCGGACGTTCGACTGTCATCACAGCCCCGTCCACTTTAACCGTCATGTTCGGATGCACTGTTCTGGTAAGGGTGGCTTTCGGGCCCTTTACGGTAACAGTCTGTCCGTCCACTTTGACGTCTACGCCGGCCGGGATGTCGATCGGCTTTTTGCCTATACGAGACATTGCTGTTCCTCCTTACCAAATAAATGCGAGGACTTCGCCGCCAACATTGGCTTTGCGGGCCTCTTTGTCCGTCATGACACCCTTCGGCGTCGAGATGATGGCAATGCCAAGGCCCTTCATGACCTTCGGCATATCTTCACAGCTCGTGTAAATCCGCAGACCGGGTTTGGACACGCGGCGGAGGCCGGTGATGACCTGCGATTTGTTCGGGCCGTACTTCAGGGTGATGGTGATGATGCCCTGTTTGCCGTCCTCTTCGACGGTATAACTTTTAATGTATCCCTCGTCAACAAGAATCTGAGCAATAGCTTTCTTCATGTTGGATGCGGGAATCTGTACAGTATCATGCTTGGCCGAATTGGCATTCCGAATGCGGGTCAGCATATCTGCGATGGAATCGGTGATCTGCATTGATGTTTCCCTCCTTGCTATTGCTTACCAGCTGGCCTTCTTGACGCCAGGGATCTGGCCCTTATGGGCAAGCTCACGGAAGCAGATGCGGCATACTCCGTATTTGCGAAGGTATGCGTGGGGTCTTCCGCAGATCTGACATCTGTTGTGCTGTCTGGTGGAATATTTCGGCTCGCGGGCCGCTTTGACTTTCATCGATGTTTTCGCCACAGTTCATACCCTCCTTACTTTGCAAACGGAGCGCCCATCAGAGTGAGCAGTTCCTTGGCTTCTTCGTCCGTCTTCGCCGTCGTGATGAACGTGATGTCCATGCCGCGGATGGCGTCGATCTTGTCGTAGTCGATTTCCGGGAAGATCAGCTGCTCGCGGACGCCCATGGAGTAGTTGCCACGGCCGTCGAACGAGTTCGGGTTGATGCCCCGGAAGTCACGGACGCGCGGAAGCGCGAGGTTGAAGAACCGGTCGACGAATTCATACATGCGGTCCCCGCGGAGGGTGACTTTCGCGCCGATGGTCATGCCTTCACGAAGTTTGAAGTTTGCAACGGATTTTTTGGCCTTGCACAGGACCGGACGCTGTCCGGTGATGATGGAAAGGTCACTGACGACAGACTCGAGGACCTTGGAGTTCTCCTTGGCCTCGCCGCAGCCGACGTTGATGACGATCTTGTCGAGCTTCGGAATCTGCATGACGCTGCTGTAACCAAACTTCTTCATCAGTTCGGGAGCCACTTCTTTGACATAAAGATCTTTCATTCTTGCCATTGTGAATCCCTCCCTTATTCAAACTCTGCGCCGCATTTTTTGCAGACGCGCATTTTCTTACCGTCTTTGCCGGTCGTATGACCCACGCGGGTCGGCTTTTTGCACTTCGGGCAGACCAGCTGGACTTTGTCGGCATAGAGAGCGCTCTCCGCCTTGACCAGTCCGCCGACTTCGCCCATGCGGCGCGGCTTGACGTGTTTGGTAATAATATTAATACCTTCTACAATAACTTTGCCCTCGGACGGGGAGACGGCCAGGACCTTTCCCTGCTGTCCGTGGTATTTGCCGTTGATGACGACGACTTCGTCGCCGGTCTTGACATGTACTTTACTCATGATTGCTGCACCTCCGGATCAAAGTACTTCCGGAGCCAGGCTGAGGATCTTGGTGAAGTCCTTTCCTCTCAGCTCTCTGGCAACCGGCCCGAAAATGCGGGTGCCGCGCGGACTCTTGTCGTCACGGATGATGACCGCAGCATTTTCATCAAAGCGGATATAGGTGCCATCGTCGCGGCGTACGCCTTTGACGGTTCTGACAACAACTGCTCGTACTACTTCGCCCTTTTTCACACCGCCGCCGGGCGTTGCCTTCTTGACGGAAGCAACGATGACGTCGCCGATGTTGGCGTATCTCCTGCCGGTACCTCCAAGCACGCGGATGCACATGATCTCTTTTGCACCGGAGTTGTCAGCAACCTTGAGGAGTGTCTGCTGTTGAATCACAGGTATTCCCTCCTTAAATTATTCAGCCTTCTGGAGAATTTCTACCACGCGCCATCTCTTGTCCTTGGACATGGGGCGGGTCTCCATCAGAAGAACTCGATCGCCGACGCGGCACTCGTTATTTTCGTCATGCGCTTTATATTTTACGGTGCGATTTACGATCTTCTTGTAAAGCGGATGTTTGACACGGTCACGGACGGTGACCACTACGGTCTTGTCCATTTTGTCACTGGACACAACACCAACGAGGGTTTTTCTAAGGTTTCTATCACTCATGGTTCAAACCTCTCTTTCCTTAATGCTCAGTGCCGTGCAGTTCGGCGTCGCGCTGGATGGTTTTGATCCGGGCGATATCCTTTTTGACGGCACGAATGCGGGTGGGGTTCTCGAGCTGGTTGGTAGCCTGCTGGAACCGAAGTTTGAACAGTTCGTCTTTGAGTTCGAGAAGCTTAGCGTCAAGCTCGCTGGCGGACAGTTTTCTCAGTTCTTGCGCTTTCATTACTGTTCACCCTCTTCTTTCTTCACAAACTTGCACTTGACCGGAAGTTTGTTCGCGGCAAGACGCATGGCTTCACGTGCAAGGTCTTCATCGACGCCGGCGATTTCGAACATCACGCGGCCCGGTTTGACGACGGCGACCCAGTATTCCGGGGCACCTTTACCTTTACCCATTCGGGTTTCAAGCGGTTTCTTGGTGATGGGTTTGTCCGGGAAAATTTTGATCCAGACCTGACCGCCACGTTTGATGGAACGGGTCATGGCGACACGGGCTGCCTCGATCTGGGCGGCGGTGATCCATGCCGGCTCCAGGGACTGGAGACCATACTGGCCGTAAGTGACGGTGTTGCCGCGGGTAGCCTTACCCTTCATGCGGCCTCTCTGTACTCTTCTGTACTTGGTACGTTTCGGCATCAACATCAGTTTGTGCCTCCTTCCCGACGGGGTCCGTTCCCGCGGTTGTAGTTGCGGCGGTCGCCGTTTCCACGACGATCTCCTCCGCGGCGATCGTTCCGACGATCGTTGCGGCGATCGTTGCGACGACGGTCATTGCGGTAATCCATGGTTCTGGCATTCGCGCCGGTGCGGTCATGAAGGACTTCCCCTTTGTAGACCCAGACCTTGACGCCGATGCGGCCGTAAGTGGTAGCGGCCTCGGTGAATCCGTAGTCGATGTCGGCACGGATGGTCTGAAGCGGAATGGTGCCCTCATGATAGTGCTCGTTCCGGGCGATCTCAGCGCCGCCGAGACGGCCGGAGACCTGAACTTTGATGCCGCGGGCGCCCAGGCGCATGGTTCTGCCGATGGCCTGTTTGACGGCACGACGGTAGGAAACGCGGCGTTCCAGCTGACCGGCGATATTTTCGGCAACCAGCTGAGCGTCGAGATCCGGCTGTTTGATCTCCACGATGTTCAGGGAGACCGGTTTGCCGAGTTTCTTCTCGATCAGGGTTTTCAGCTTGTCGATTTCTGAGCCGCCGCGGCCGATGACGATACCGGGCTTGGCGCAGTAAATGTTGATGCGGACGCGTTTGGCGTCACGCTCGATCTCGACCTTCGGAACCCCGGCGGGTTTCAGCGTGTCGAGGAGGTATTTACGAAGGTTGTAGTCCTCTACGAGCGTTTCGCCAAAGGTCTTCTTGTCGGCGTACCAGCGGGATTCCCAGTCTTTGATGACGCCAACACGGAATCCGGTCGGATTGACTTTCTGTCCCATAGTTCTCTACTCCCTCCTTATTCGGCTTCTTTCACGACCAGGGTGATGTGCGAGGTCTTCTTACGAATGAGATACGCACGGCCCTGGGCACGCGGACGGATCCGTTTCAGAGTCGGACCCTGGTTGACATAACACTCGGCAACATAGAGGTTGCTGGTGTCCATATTCTTGTTCTCTGCGTTCGCAATAGCGGACTTCAGAAGTTTCTCCAGAACTTCACACGCAGCCTTCGGCGTGTGCTTCAGGATAGCCATAGCCTTGTCGGCCGGCTGGTTCCGGATGAGATCCAGGACGATCTGGACTTTCCGGGGCGCGATGCGTACATACGTTGCGCTTGCTTTCGCTTCCATTAGTGACACACTCCTTTCGGTTAGGCGTTGGATGTTTTGGATCCCGAATGACCACGGAAGGTGCGGGTCGGGGCAAACTCACCGAGTTTGTGGCCGACCATATCTTCGGTGACATAGACCGGGACGTGTTTCCGACCGTCGTGAACCGCGAAGGTATGACCAACGAAGTCTGGGAAAATGGTGGAAGAACGGCTCCAGGTTTTCAGCACGGTCTTTTCGCCGGTCTCGTTCATCTTCTGAACACGGGCGAGCAGTTTCGGCTCAACATAAGGGCCTTTCTTTAAGCTTCTACTCATGATGCATACTCCTTTCGCGATTACTTGCCGTTGCGGCGCCGGACGATCAGTTTGTCGGACTTCTTGTTCCGTTTTCTGGTCTTGTAACCCAGTGCAGGTTTACCCCACGGGGTAACAGGGCCGGGACGGCCGATCGGGGATTTGCCTTCGCCGCCGCCGTGCGGATGGTCGTTCGGGTTCATGACGGAACCACGGACGGTCGGGCGGACGCCCATGTGGCGGGTGCGGCCGGCTTTACCGATCTTGACGTTACCGTGATCAATGTTGCCGACCTGGCCGATAGTGGCCATGCAGGTTTCGGGAACATTGCGGAGTTCGCCGGAGGGCATACGGAGAAGGGCGAGGCCGTTCTCACGTGCCATGAGCTGTGCTGCGTTGCCGGCGGCTCTTGCAAACTGTCCGCCGCGGCCCGGATAGAGTTCCACGTTGTGGATAAAGGTACCAACCGGGATGTGGGTCAGCGGAAGAGCATTGCCGGGTTTGATGTCGGCGCTCGTGCCGGACTCGACGGTGTCACCCACCTTGAGGCCGACCGGGGCCAGGATGTACCGTTTTTCGCCGTCTTCGTACTGAAGCAGGGCAATGTTGGCGGTACGGTTCGGGTCATACTCCAGGGTCAGGACTTTGGCCGGGATATCAGCCTTGTCACGCTTGAAGTCGATGACGCGGTATTTTCTGCGGTTTCCGCCGCCTCTGTGGCGGACGGTAATGCGTCCGTAGCTGTTGCGGCCGGCATGCTTCGAGAGGGGCTCAAGAAGGCTTCTCTCCGGTGCGACCTTGGACAGTTCGGAGTAATCGATGACCGACATGTTACGGGTACCGTTGGTTGTCGGTTTGATGTTTCTAATCGCCATTTGGATTCACACTCCTCTTCCCGATCACATCATGCCGTCGAAGAACTCGATGGTGTTGGAGTCTTCGGTAAGGGTCACGATGGCTTTCTTCCAGGACGGAGTATAGCCGGTGAAACGACCCTGACGGCGCATATGGCCACGAACATTCATGGTATTGACTTTGGCTACTTCAACGTTGAAGAGCTCTTCGCAAGCTTTTTTGATTTCGATCTTGTTGGCATCTTTGGCCACCGCAAAGGTGTACTTCTTCAGTGCGGTGTTGCCCATGCTCTCTTCGGTGATGATCGGGCGGAGGATGATGTCCTGTGCTGCTTTACTCATGCATATACCTCCTCGAGTTTCTTGACGGCGTCTTCGGCGATGACAACTTTGTTGCAGTTGACAAGGTCATAGACGTTGATGGCGTTGACCGGGGTCACTTTGACGCCGGCAATGTTGCGGGCGCTCTTGAAGACGATGTCATCCTTCTCCGGGAGAACGATGAGGGTCTTTTTGACCGAACCGAGCGCTTCGAGGACCTTGACCATTTCCTTGGTCTTGATCTCTTTGAGCTCAAGTTTGTCAACGACCTGGAACTCTTCGTTGGCCACCTTGTCGGACAGAGCCGATTTCATGGCCAGCTTGCGGACTTTCTTATTGATATCGAAACCATAGGTACGCGGTTTCGGGCCAAGGGCCACGCCGCCGTGTCTCCACTGCGGAGAACGGGTGGAACCCTGGCGGGCACGACCGGTGCCCTTCTGGCGCCACGGCTTACGGCCGCCGCCACGGACTTCTGCACGAGTGAGGGTGGACTGAGTACCCTGACGCTGATGTGCAAGATAATTGACAACCACAAGATGGACAGCGCTCATGTTCGGTTCGATACCGAAGACGGCGTCGTTGAGCTCGATGGTGCCTTTTTTCTTTCCAGCTGCGCTGTAAACATTTACGCTAGGCATTGTCTAACTCCTCCTTATGCTTTGACGGTGTCACGGATGACCACGATGCCGCCGCGCGGGCCCGGAACGGCGCCCTTGATGGCGATCAGGTTGTTCTCCGCGTCGACCTTGACGACGTCGAGGTTCTGGATGGTGACGCGCTCATGACCCAGATGACCGGCGAGCTTCTTTCCTTTGAAGACGCGGGACGGATCCGAGCAGGCACCCAGGGAACCTGCGTGACGGGCGTTCGGACCGGTACCATGGGATTCTTTCAGGCGATGGAAGTTCCAGCGCTTGATGGCACCCGCGGTACCCTTACCTTTGCTGGTGCCGACGACATCAACGCGGTCACCCGGGACAAAGGTGTCGACTTTGACAACGTCTCCGACGTTCAGTGCGGAGCAGTCGTCCAGTCGGAATTCTCTGAGAACTTTCTTCGGGGCAACGTTGGCCTTGTCAAACTGGCCTTTCATGGGTTTGTTGACCCGCTGTGCCTTGACGTCACCAAAACCGAGCTGAACGGCATCATAGCCGTCGTTCTCTGCGGTTTTCTTCAGGGTGACGGGGCACGGACCGGCTTCAATGACGGTGACCGGAACGACGTTTCCGATCTCATCAAAGAGCTGCGTCATACCGATTTTCTTACCGATAAGACCTTTTTGCATGATAGTTTCCTCCTTTGGTTATTGGTTGGTTCTTCACCAACATGACCGGTCAGTGTGTAGTTTCTGCCGACGCGTTCGCGTCTGTGTCAAGCCTTACAGCTTGATCTCGATTTCCACACCGGCTGGAAGCTCAAGACCTGTCAGAGCGTCCACCGTTTTCTGGGTGGGTCTGAGAATGTCGATGAGTCTTTTGTGCGTGCGCTGCTCAAACTGTTCGCGGCTGTCCTTGTACTTATGAACGGCACGAAGGATGGTAACGACTTCCTTTTCGGTCGGAAGCGGCACCGGACCGGAAACCTTGGCGCCCGTGCGCTTGGCGGTCTCGACGATCTTTTCCGCGGCGGTGTCTACGAGGTTGTGGTCGTAGCCCTTCAGTCTGATTCGGATCTTTTCTTTTACTGCCATTTTGACTCCTCCTAAATTGGATTGGCGGGCCTGCTGTTCTTTTTCTCCTGCCGAAAGCTTACACACAACCGGGTGTTTCGCCTATCAGCATTTAAAAAACCTGGAAACCGGGTTTCGCCTGTTGGCGTCTCCGCTTTCCGGGTGGCAAAAACAGCATTGCGCGTACGCGCAAATATTAGTTTCGCCCGGTTTAAAATCGGACATACTCCGCGGAAATTCCCCGTCTCGGTGGACGGCCACCTCCCGCATCAACGCATATCTCTACGCAAAAGGGCATAGTACGCCCCTTTTCACGTGCCTAAGAATAATATCATAAAGAATATAGGAAAGCAAGCAAAAATTTCTGCGTTTTTTCCAAACCGAAGCCAAAAATTTCGTCAGATTTCACAACGAGCCAAAATCTGGTGGTTTTCCGGCCTTTCGACACAAAATATGGAAAAATCCGAACGAAAAAATTTTTCAAAAACCGGTCCGTTTTCCGGAATTGCACCCCATTTTGAAGTCATATATAATAAGGTATGTTTTTAGTTCACATCCCTCAAGGAGGACTTCTATGGCATCACCACTGGCAGACCGGATCCGGCCTGAGACCCTGGACGACATCGTCGGCCAGCAGCATCTGCTCGGCCCGGGAAAAGCCCTGCGCAACATCATCGAATCCGGCAACATCCCCAACCTCATCTTCTATGGCCCGTCCGGCATCGGAAAGACGACCCTGGCGCGCATCATTGCGCGGGAGACCAACAAACGTCTCTACCGCCTGAACGCCACCACCGCGTCCATCTCCGACATCAAGGACATGGTCTCGGAACTCAACACCCTCGTGGCCCCAAACGGCATCCTGCTCTATCTGGATGAGATCCAGTACTTCAACAAGAAACAGCAGCAGTCCCTGCTCGAATACCTCGAGTCCGGGGAGATCACCATGATCGCCTCCACCACGGAGAACCCTTATTTCTATGTCTACAATGCGGTCATCAGCCGCTGTACGGTCTTCGAGTTCAAAAGTGTTCCGCCCGAGGAAATCGAAAAAGCCGTAGTCCGCGCCTTCCGCATCCTTGGCGAAGAAAACGGCGTCTCCTACGACCCGGAAGACGGCGTCACCCTGGCCATTGCCCGCTCTGCCGGCGGGGACGTCCGTAAAGCCGTCAACGCAGTCGAACTCTGCGTCATGGCCACCGCGCCCGGCACCGAAGAACAGATTCCCATCTCTCTGGACACGGTAGAACAGGTCACGTCCCGCTCCGCCATGCGGTACGACCGCGCCGGAGACGACCATTACGACATTGTCTCCGCCTACCAGAAATCCATGCGGGGCTCGGACCCGGACGCCGCGGTCCACTATTTGGCCCGGCTCCTGGACGCCGGCGACCTTCCCTCGGCCATCCGCCGTCTTCTGGTCTGCGCCTGCGAAGACGTGGGTCTGGCATACCCCCAAATCATCCCCATCGTCAAGGCTGCCTGTGACATTGCTCTCCAGGTCGGCCTCCCCGAAGCGGAGATCCCCCTGGCCGACGCGGTCATCCTGGTGGCCACAGCACCCAAGTCCAACAGCGGCAACACTGCCATCAAACGCGCCATGGCCGATCTTCAGGCCGGCCACTCCGGCGCCATCCCCCGCCAGCTGCAGAACAAGCATTTCGACGGCGAAGACAACCAGCGCAAGGGCCAATTCTACATCTACCCACACGACTACCCCAACCACTGGACGTATCAGCAGTATCTTCCCGACGCCATCAAGGACGTCACCTACTACGAATTCGGTTCCAACAAAGTCGAGCAGGCCGCCAAAGCCTACTGGGATCAAATCAAAGGATCCCACCAGAAGTAGGAAAACGGATGTCAAGCACCAATTTTTCGCACAACTGCAACCCTATGAGGCTCAAATATTACTCTCTGTATAACTTTCGCGGGCGAAAATGTGCAAAACTCTGTTGAAAAAGTCGAAAACCCCAAAAATTTTTTGACCGTACTTCAACGTTTTTTCGGGTTTCCACCCCTTCGCGGAAAAAGTTTCTCTTGACAGGCGCCTGATTACGAATCGTTAAATCCCCTTTACAATCCCGCTCAAAAAATAGCAATTTGTACAGATTTTAATAAGCAAAGAAAAAAGCCTCGACTTACGTCGAAGCTTTTTCTTTGGTGGACCCGAAGGGATTCGAACCCTCGACCTCTCGGATGCGAACCGAACGCTCTCCCAACTGAGCTACGGGCCCAAAATACGGCGGTCCGGGGTGGACCGCCCGTCTATTATAAGTGTTTCAGGCACACTTCGTCAAGACAACATTTTTCGCAGTGTGCTTTTCGGGCGGTGCATACGGCCCGGCCATGCAGGACACAGCGGTGACAGAAGTCGTTGCTCTCCTCCGCAGGAAGGATCTTCCGCAGGGCGAACTCCACTTTCTTGGGGTCTTTGGTGTCCACCAGCCCCATCCGGTTGGCCAGACGGATCAGGTGGGTATCCGTGACGACCGCGCCGGGCATGTTGTAAATATCTCCACAGACCAGGTTGGCCGTCTTGCGGCCGACCCCCTGCAGCGTGAGCAGATCGTCGATATTGTCCGGCACCTTTCCGTCAAACCGTTCCAGGAGCTGATTGGCCTGGATGACCAGATCCCGGGCCTTGGTGTGGAAAAAGCCGGTGGACCGGATGAGTTCCTCCACATCGGCGGGATCCGCCTGTGCCATCTCCACCGGGGTAGGATACTTGGCGAACAGGGCAGGAGTTACCATATTCACGCGCGCGTCCGTGCACTGGGCAGCCAGGCGGACGGAGACCAGAAGATGGTAGGGATCCTGATATTCCAGAGTGCAGACGCTCTCCGGGTACTCCTCGTTCAGACGTTCAATGATGGCGGCGGCGCGCTCTTTTTTGGTCATATCAAACGACCTCCTATAAAGTTGATCAGCAAAAGGATCAGGAAAATCACCGGCATATGGATGACATAGATCAGAAGGGCATGCCGGCCCAGCCAGTCAAACGGCTTGATCCGCTCCGGATAAGCCCATTCCGGGACGCGTCCCTCTTCCACATAGACGCCCAAATAAGTGCCGATCAGAAACAGAAAAATATACGGAATCAGCGGAAAGTAGTCCGCCGAGTAAAAATGGATGTGTTTAATGCCCAGGGGGAACAGGAAAAACGCCTGGTGCCAGGAGTCCGGCATGTGCCAGACCAGCGGTCCCCAGAGCCCGAATTCGCCGCCCAGATTGGATGTACGGTTGCACCAGTTGCGGAACAGAAGCAGCAGAATGGCGAAAATCACAATGCCCACCATCGGCGGGATCTTCGTCAGCGGCTTCCGCAACAGGGCGAACAGCAAAATGGAAATGGCCAGCATGTGCAGGATGCCAAACCAGATGGGCATCCCGGAAAGGCCAATGCGGGGAAGCCCAAAAGCCGTAATAATCGTAATCAGAATGGCAATCAGCAGAAGCTTCCCGCCCCGCTTCCAGTTGCTCCGGGACAGCCGGCAGGAGATGCCGCAGATCAGAATGAAGACCCCGGCGTACCAAGGCTCCGCCGGCGCGAAAAACCGGTATAAAGTTGTCCCGAGGGAACTGCTGAACGCGTCTCCCGCAAACGCAAACGCGTGATAAAAAATCATGCAGAAGACGCAGAACCCCCGAATTTCATCCAGCAGCGCGATCCGCCGCCGGGTCGTCAGTTCGGCCATATTTATCACCGTTGCCGATTATAGCAAATCCGATTATAATTGACAAACAGATGAAACCGAAAGGAGATTCGTCCATGAACCCGTTCCAGGCCGTCCTCTTTGATTTTGACGGCACCCTGGCCGACACCAGCCCGGGGATTCTTCACAGCATTCGGTATGCCATGGAGGCCGAAGGACTTCCCATTGACCCGGACGCAGACCTCAACTACTTCCTCGGTCCGCCGCTCTACCACAGCTTCACCCACATCTTTGGCGTCAGCGCAGAAATGGCCAATACCCTGACCGACCAGTACCGGGTCTATTACAACGAAAAAGGCGTCTTTGAATGTACGCTGTACCCCGGAATCAAGGACCTTCTCCAGGATTTGCGAACCGCCGGGATCAAGGTGGCAGTGGTATCCTCCAAACCCAGCCATTTTCTCCACATGGTCCTCCCCTATCTCGGGATCGACTCCCTGTTCGACGCTGTGGTAGGACCAGACTTAGAAAATAAGAAAGCCAATAAAGCCTGGCTGGTCACCGAAGCCCTGAGGCAGCTGGAACTGCCGGCCGGTCCGGAGATTGCCATGCTGGGCGACCGCCAGTACGACATGGTCGGCGCGGTCGATGCCGGAGTCACCGCAGTCGGCGTCACCTATGGATATGGCTCCTGTCAAGAGCTTCAGAGCACCGGTGCCCAACATCTTGTGGACAACGTCTCCGCCCTCCGCAAACTCCTGTTGCCGGACGCCGAATAATCCGCATAATTACGCGAAAGTCAAGCCTCTGACGGGCCGGGAAAAAGTGGTTGACATCCGTTTCCCGTTACGTTATAATGATTTTCGCTTGATACGGCGGCGTAGCTCAGCTGGCTAGAGCAACCGGTTCATACCCGGTAGGTCATAGGTTCAAGTCCCATCGCCGCTACCAGACAGGGGATGCCCTGCATCCCCTGGTTTTTTGACCCGTTGGTCAAGAGGCCTAAGACACCGCCCTTTCACGGCGGTAACACGGGTTCGAATCCCGTACGGGTCACCAATAGGGCTCCTCTGCCAGTCAGGGGAGCCTTTTGTTATGTCTGAAAAGGAGGAGGATGGGGATATGATCCGAGCCGTTTTAATGGATATGGATGGGGTGATGTTCGACACGGAACGCCTCTCCACGGTCGCCTGGACGAAGACCTCCCAAAAATACGGCTGTCCCCTGACCCGGGAGCAGATCTTGAACTTCCGGGGCAGCAACATGTGGGATAACGAAAAGAAGTTCTTGGAACTGTATCCCGGAAAGAGCGAGACCTATTGGACCATGCGCAAGGAGCGATATGAGATGTTCTTTGCGTATATTGATGAACACGGCGTGCCGATCAAGCCCGGGCTGTACGAACTCCTAAATACCCTTAAGGAGTACAACCTTCCAGTCTGTGTCGCGACGGGTACTGCCCGGGAGACTGCAGAGATGTACTGGGAAAAGACCGGGGTGAAGCCATTCTTTTCCGCCACGATCTGCGGTGGGGAAGTGGAACGTTCCAAACCGGACCCACAGGTGTTTTTGCTCGCGGCCGAAAAGGTCGGGGTGCCGCCGGAGGAGTGCATGGTCATCGAGGACAGCCCAAATGGATTGCACGCGGCCCGCGCGGCGGGGTGCTACACGGTCATGGTGCCGGATGAGTCCCAGCCGGACGACGAGCTCCTCAAGATCTGCGATGAGGTGCTGCCGGACTTAAACGCGGTGGCAGCGCGGATCCCGGAATTAATAAAGTAAAACAACAATAATAAATAAGGCCCGGTTCCTTCAGGGAGCCGGGTCTGCTTTCTTTGTATGGACTTTGGTGTAGGTCAGCTTGCCGTCGATGCGGTCGGAGCGCATGAGGCAGATCTCGTTTGCCTGCATTGTTGTGTCTTTGGGCACGGTGACCCAGATGCGGTCACGGCAGGTCGCCCGCCGCACCAGCGTGATGTGGGGACGAAACTTCTTGTCGTCAAAGGGAACGTTCCGCGCTTTGAGCTCTTCCCGGAGCTTGTGGACCACCTGGTTTAGGCGGGGGCTGTTCTGGAGCCCGATCCAGTAGAGGTCGCCGAAGTGGCCGGCGCCCTGGAGCTTCAGATCAATGGGCTTGAAGTCGATGGCCTCCAGTGCCTCGATGGCGTCTTCCGGGTCGGG
>Ga0181612_111425_pt1 | contig 48454 bp, 38 predicted proteins | sample HoacroProtozoa21_FD_119630 | JGI IMG/M metagenome (GOLD analysis project Ga0181612, IMG submission 119630) | Hoatzin crop microbial communities from Cojedes, Venezuel. Combined Assembly of Gp0051906, Gp0051904, Gp0051908
TAGACTTCAGTCTCTCTATATACATATAGTATACAAGTCACAGGATTTTAAAATTCACTCCTGGCTGAACAAGCAAGGAGAGAGAAACTCCCGAAGACTCACGACTAGCGGTACTTACTGTTACACACTTGAAAAGCAACCAGTAATTACAGAGTGGCACGATCAAAGATTTTAACGCTGAATTTCCAAAGGAATTTGTAACCATTAAGCAAATGTTTCAGCTCACTAGCAAGGCAAAACTACTCTGCATCTTCAATGAAGAGTTAAATTCAAGTAAAAAAGAGAAATGAAACTTTTCCACTGTTGTGCAATCAATTTATATCATCTGAAACAGAACATGCAAACCCCAGTACCAAGTCTTCTGCCTTAGAAAGGAAGCAGCTTACGCTCTGCTTGTAATTGTTTTCGCTATAACATTAGCATTATTTTATTTAGCAAGAGAAGAAGAGTCACACTTTGAAATATCAGCATCAGTCCAGAAACCCATTTATGAGAAGCAATTACTTTAGGTTATTGATTTGAAGCTTCAAGGGAGATGTATCAAGTTTGTTTTTGGAATAAAAAAAAAAAGAAACAATTATGTTAAACAAAGTTTTTCATATTAATGCTAATAAAGTTGTTGGAGGGCTTTTTTCTATCGCTATGTTGCAAGGAAGTGCAAATAGCAGGATTGTGCTGACCCCCGAGGTGTGTGCTCTTGGCTCTCCAAACAGCGTGTAATGGAAAGCCGAAGGTTCCCACCGACCCAGAAACAACCTGAATTTGCATACACAGTTCATCAAAAACAATGAAAAGGTGTTACGAACAGCATCCACTCTTTATATTAAAAAAATCCCACGTTCATCTAACATTAAACTCCAGTGGAAAATAGCAGAAATCTTTATCTGGGAAATGGGGTGATCTCTTCAGTCATGCTGCTGTTGAGAGCACAACAAACTGCCTTAATCCACAAACTCGCGGTTCAGACCAAAGGATCCACAGTTCTCTGAGCACAGATCCTACCTTGAGTCCAAGTCCAAAAGCAAGGAGCCAGGATGTGCAGGCAAGTCTCTGCCCAGAGCTTCACAAACCCCAGTCCTTAGCTCCTTGCCTCGCTGGCACCATGGATGCTCCTGCCTTTTGGGAGGATAAAATGTGGTTTTTCCATTTGAGGAAGTTTTTCCAGGCTTATTTCCAGAGATTCCTGTTACCTGAAGAAGGCAGGTGTAGGTGTCCATCCTCCCGACGCAGAGGAATCTCACGGTGCACAGGCAGTTCCCGAGAGCGTGATGATGAAAGTGCTTTACCCCATTCAGCAGTCGCAGGGTGGTCTCGCTCTCTCCTTCTGATCAGCATTTAACTGCAGACACAGATTTAGTGGTGACGCTCAGCAGCAAGACATGGACGCCTTAACTGCAGGATCCATGTTTGGTGAATCTTCAGCAATACTACCAAAAAGAAAAAAAACACCACTAAGTTCTGAAATAAGGGCTGTTGTGGGAGAGATGCACCCGAGTCGATTTTCCACAAGACTAAAGCTCATCTCTGAATAACACCCTCCCATAACAAATTCTGTAACAGATTATTTTTACCCAAGAAGAACCACATCCAAATTGAAAGGAAAGGTGTGCTCTCCATAGCCATGCATAACCACAAGAGGAAAATCTCACAGCTGTAAAGTGCAACTCTCCGTACCGGGGATACACACAAGTCTGTTCCTACAGAGAAAAAGGGAGGAAAAGGGGTGCAAGCACCCTGTACAGCCCCTGAGCTGGCAACCCCATCACAGTCCCTGGGGCTGGTAGGGGTCTTTGTCACCTGAAGGCCACTTCCAGCTTCTCCATCCATTTAATCTATGCAGATTGTTACCCTAGTGATGGATCACGTAGCCGAAATTACAGTAGGTCATGCACACTAGCAAAAGTCACAGTTGAAGTGTAGATTAGGATAGAAAATAACTAAATTACACCTAAGATTTGATGGGAGGGCTGGCATGCTCAAGCACCCCGGAGGGGTAGGGAGTGTGGAGCAATCTGGCTTCTTTAGATTATACTTCACATTTGAACACATTCAGCTGCTCTGGAATAATCCAAGAAACCTGTTTCAAAACACTTAGATATCAGGTTAGGTTAGATATGAATTTCATAGCAGAAATATACACCTTTTTCATTGAGGCACGCATAGAAAAGGATTAGCTTGCTTAACAGGTGACCTTTTATAATCTGAATTTTAAATGAATTGTAGACCAGCTTCGTTGTGCTCTCAGTATTGGTTTCTTTGTAGCAAGGTTTCTTCCAACAGTCAAACAGGAGGGTCAACACTGAGAAAAATGGATTTGTTTAAAATTTAATTGCCCAGGAAAGCAGAACAAAGTAAATTGCGAAGGTTAATGCTGGCCTTTGATGAATTACCATCAGCTTCAGAGCATCCACCTCTCGCAGGGACCACGAAAGCGAACGCTGTCGGGCCGAGGGGACACGGAGGGTTTGCTGGGACCAGGGCTGTGTGACGGATGTCCACCACACACAGGGGAAATCTCCGTGCAGCTCCCCAGGGACTGCCCCAGCCGAGAAACCGCACCACGCTGGGGAAGCAGCGCTGCCAGATGCGGGTTACAGGCAAACTCCTGGTGAAGAGCGAAGAGAAACCGATATGATGGAAAACCAGCACTAAATCTGTGGGGTGGGAGAAGAGAAAGGCATAAAACTGCGCTTGCAGAGGAGCTCCTTTCTGAAGGCAAATCAGGATCACAGTAAAAAAAAATATGTAACTACAGGAATATTCTGTTTGTAGGTACAGAGGGGTTTTTCCACAAGATAGATGTCCAGATACAAATACCGACAGATATCTGAGCTTCCCTAAACCACCCTACACCACATATTTAGATTCTCAGATGTTACTTGAAACATACATTCTGGTTTGGTTTGGTGTCTTTTTGAGTTTGTTTTGGGCTTTTGTGGGGTTGAGGGGTTTTTTAGCTGATACGGCGGGATACTGCACACTCCAACCCTGAGCTCCTGCAGCATCGTCAGCCTCCAGGCAAGACACGTTTCCTTTCTTCATGCTCCAGAAAAGCCCAGCCTGCACCCTCAGGTGCCTCCCACAGGTACCAGGGACAACAGAGTCCCCCCCTACTCTGCTCCACGTGCCTCCAGATGAGCTGCCACGGGAACACCCCCGCTCAGCCCCTCTTCTTTTGGGAAGGTGAGATGTGGAATATCCAACTCCACAGACTCTGAAATACAGCCATTAACAGTATTTGACTGTATTTATTGAACATTTCCCCAGCCGTAGCCAATTTCCATGATGCATCACACAACACAGCTGATAAAAACTGCGGTAACCAGGTGTGACAAGTAACAACAGAGCAATAAATGATGTACCAGCTCTGGGAATTGCAAAACCCCAAACCCAACCTAAGCATTGTTTTCTGGATCACATGGTTAAAAGGCACGTAGCGCTCCCCCTCCCTCATCTACTATTTATACGCTGGATGGCAAAATAAATATTGCAACAAACGAATTTTTCTTTCCATGCTCTGAAACTTTGTTCTCTCTGCCATACCTGGAGGTTTCATTTCTTCTTTTTCAAGAAAACTCTAAAAGAGTCCTTTCAAACGAGCAATTAGACTTCTCTCGCTTGCCCCATTTAAGATCGCACTATGATTGTTCTCACTGCGAAACAGTTTGACTGCATAAAACTTTACAGCCAGGTAGATTTGTTTGGTTTATAACATAAAAATATGTAATATATCGGGGAGGAGGGTGATCACAGTCAGAAGCTGAAATGACTGCAGGATTTTTCACATTTTTCCCTGGAATTATTCCCATTCTGTAAAATGAAGCAAGCCATGCCATCTGTTCTGCAAAACCCTCTTCATTTCAACCTCTGACACTCCAAAGCCATTGACTCTGCTGCTAGTCTTCATCAATCTCAAATTGCTATGGAAAGCACAAGTACTAAAAAAATTAAATTAAAGCAGGAAAAGCCATTTTAGACAACAGCTCATCTCCAAAGCTGGGATGAACTGGCTGTCACCAACCTCCTTCCCGAGTGGCCCCCGGTGCTTGGGGACCAACAGGCAGATGACACTCCCTGACATGGAGAGTCTTTTCCCTCTTCATGCAGAACTCTTCTGTATTTTTCCGGAGTTGAATGTTTCTATATCTGTATAATAGAAAACACTCGTTATTGTAGTCACAGTCAGGCCTGCTCTTTGGTATATCTCTACACAAGCTGCTTTATTCATTGTCTCAGAGGTTGTCCTGTGTTTTTACTGTGGAGAAAATAAATTTCACTCAAAAATGCCAACCTGTATTACTGGCTGTGGTCATGCAGCAGGATGAATTAAATTTACAATACTGATTTCTGATAAATACGTGATCTCCTGATGCAATAATGAAATTTGACTTCAAGTTAGGACCTGCTAGGTCCCACCCGTCGCCGTGCTTAGCACAGCCTCCATGGTGCACCGACACATCCCCGCAGAGCGTGTGGGATGGAAGAGGTCCCTGCTCACCAGAGGCACAACACCCAAGCCAAGACATCTGCAGGATGTCCCCGATTAAACTGGGTCCAGACGAGAAGAAATACAAGGCTGCTTCCGAGCTACCAGATCCCGCTGGATCCTGGGAGATGATTTGCACTGAATATGGTGCAGCCACACGGGAAAAATAGCAGAGTCCGGGCATGGCACTGCCCTTGGCTTTGAAAAGCTCAAACTTGTCCTTAGAAGTGCACGTCTGCCTGGCTTGGAAAGCACCCTAGATGATCTGGGAAAAAAGATTTGCCTTTTTTTTCCTTTTGAAATGAAGGATGTCTGCAACTAATAAATGGTCTAGGAAATGTGCCTTGAGTTAATTACTTACCCTGTTTATTGGCTGCACTGTAATCAAATGGAGCTGTTTTCTAGACAGGCTGTTAAATAGCACAAAACAAACAGCACTACTGATTTTGGAAATTACAAAGTCGAAAAAATGCACCAAAGCGTGTAATGCAAGCTTAGGACCAGCGCAAGAACAGCGTCGCCACGTGAAGGCATGCCCAGAAATGCCTCTGCCTGCAGGGCTGGGGTCTTCCTCCCTGCGAGGAAGGGCTGCCTTCGTATCAATGTGCAAGACCACCTGGGCGTGAGGTTTGGTCTGCCTTTGGGAAATCAAGTAACATAAAACTGGGGTGGATTGTTTTTCTGTGGTTACCAATGTCACTCTGGCATAGAAAATCACCTCTGCGTGCACTTCATGTTCTGCAGATGTTGCAGTGAACCCTCCTCCCATCAGTGAGTTTTTTGGGGCATCTCTTGGAATGAACCGACGCTAAATGAAACACATCCTCTGCCTTTTTGGCAGGGTTGTTTCACTTTGTTTTGTCAACTTCACAAACAATTATTCTTTGCAGGGTTATAGAAACAGCAAAAAAACCCACAATTATTCCATTAATGCTTGTCCTGCTTCTTCAATGCCAGGTGTCTGTCTTCCCTGTCTTCTTTTCGTCACATCCCTCCACACAGAGCTGTTTGAGGGTGAAGGGAAAGCTTACATAGCCTTACAAAATGGTGTTGGCCTGACCAAAATTTAATATTTTTAAAAAAATATCACACCTGATTCTTCAGTTCTCTAAGCTCTCCCCTTACCTTCCCAATCTGACATCTGCTTTTCTCTCCTCTGCCTCCCAAACTGAGAAACGCATTAAATTCATAGCTACAGCTAGCTTTGGTCCCTCAAAGAGCCTTTACCCCTTTGGAAAGCCAGATTACTTCCTGGGATTAGCAGTGTTAAATTTACCACTTTATTTTTTACACTGCAAAAATGGTGTAGAGAAGCCACTTTAAGGTGAGCTAAATACAGTCTGGACAGTGCAGCAGCTTCAAGCCAAGACAATCTTACAGCCAAGAACTAGCAGGTATTAGCCTGGCTGTCAGAGAAGCCTTTTCACGGCTGTATCTGGGTAAGCGAGCCCATGGTGCATGTTTAGCTATGAAGGCTGGAATTCCCGCTCCACAATCCCAAATACTATCATCTATTTAAAAAAAAAAAAAGAAAACCCACACTAAAATCACCAAAAAAAACCAAAACAAGTAACTTCCAAAGCATTTTGCTCTTCCCTCAGTTAAAACCCAGACTTCTTTACCCCAAATCCCCAAATTTCTGAAGCAGTGCAGTAGTATTTATTTACTGTAAAACACAAAAGTGAAAACATTTTGAAAAGCCTGACACCTCTTCCTTACAGAAACCTTCTGCACTGTAATGGCACCATCTCATCTGTTGTATTATAGAAATCTGCCTGCAATTATTAGGCTAATTTTGTATTTTAATGTAATTATATTTGGCCTTTGCTCTAATAAATCCTTGAACCAGAACTGGAAGATAAAAAATTCAAATACCCTCAGCCTGCTAAAGATAAAATGCTGAAAGAAAGGTGATGTTGCTTAAACAGCTTTGCTCAAAAATCAATACAGAATACATTCATAAATTAACAATCACTCTAGACTAAAACATTTATTGCTGGAGGAACACTGCATAATTAAACTACGGGACTGAATAACAAATTAAAATTTAATGTTAATTTTTGGGTTCTTCCTCAAGCCTTTGGTTAAAAAATTAACTTGGCTACACCTGACTTTATTTTTACTGAAGATTATGTGCGTTGGTTGGTCATGACTCCAAGCACTGCAGTTTGTTAAAGGTCAGGCTCCTGCTAAGTGATTTTAACTGGATTTATGCCAAAATTCAGAGAGGCGTAGGGTCAGGGTAGCTGGCACAGTCTAATAAAAGAATAAGCCAAATATTGCTTTTGTAATCCCAAAAGGGAAAATTCAGACTAATCAAAGAATTTAAGTTATACTTACGCTTGACCTTGTGAAATGTCACTTTGAAAACAGCTGTGTGTTTCCAGCCTGTGCCTCTCTGCCCGTGTGACACTGCGGGGCAGCAGGACAAAGGTCCTCACAGCTGCTCCCCTCCCAGTTCAGGGCTGGGACTTCTCCCTTTCATTTGATTTTGGACCAGGTGGACTGAACAGCCATTTGCAGCTGGACCACAAAATTGGTTCCTAAGGCAATGCTCCTGCTCTCCCCACTCTGCATGGGGCTGCAGCCTGGGCGCTCCACGCCACGAACCCGGGCACCATCAGCGCAGAAAACCAGGAGCTTTGCCTCAGAAGAGCTTCCGAGCTGCAACGCCAGCGTAGGCACAGCCGGAGGGTGTCCGGGCAGCGGTGCGTGCCGCGGTGTGTCCGTCGCTGCTGCCTTGCTCTGCCTGCCGCGGTGGTTTGGGCGCCCAGCGTGACCCCAGCCGTGTTTCACCAAGTATCACTTGTCTTCTGGAGACTTCGAGATAAACATCTCAAAAAAGCTCAAGTTCCTTTTTTATTCCCCACTTAAATTCTCTAGGAAGTTTGTTTTTTTTTTTTTCCCAGCTTATAACCATATGTTCACACAGAAAGCTGTTTCAGCCTCGAGTCGGGCACGGAGGAAATGAAGATGGCATGATTGCTGTTTGCTCTTTGAAGATGGCTAAGTGATATAAACCTGCAAGGTATAAGATTTAATTCTTTTTTCATTTCACGTTCCATTTTGCCTCCCTCTGGCATCCCTGGCTGCTCAGCATGAGGTGTCACTGATGAACCCAGTGGACATAAAGGGTTTCGAGGGAGAATAATTACAGCAGGCAAATGTGATACGCTGTCTGCACCACTGATGTTTTATGGGCACCTTTGACCTCAGAGCAGCATCCTGAACAGCGACAATTGCTTGCTTTTCCAGGTAAAACATGCTTTGTGTTAAATAAGGAGGGGGGAGTAAGATGGGGTAGGAAGGACGATTAACTTCCATAAAATAATCACAGAATTTCTTACAAATGTGTTGGCTGTTCTGCTGATTTCCTTGGATGAATTATAACCAAAACACCTTCTCGTTAAACACCAGCCTCTTTAAACATATCTACTATCAGTCCTGCACTGGTGAAGTGAACACTGAATGGCCACACTGAGATAAATTTGAAGAAGTGATTTCCATTAGCAGACCTGCTAGGGAAGGACAACACAGGAACTCCGTCTTCTAAGAAATCTCTCGTAGTTCTACACTATAACTATAGTTTAGATATTTTGGGTGGCAGTGATCTGGGAGCATAAAAATGGAAATGGCACTCTTTCAGTTCTAGGAAGGTATCAGGTAAAGGACAAAAATGTCTATATCATGAAGGTCACATTAAATAGCACCATTAGTAGATCACTTGACCTTAGCTTCATAGGTCAATTCTGTGAATCGAATTTCCTTCAGCGTTTGTTTTGTTCACAGTACTTAAAAATACCATTTCATCAGGAAAAAAATAAATAAGCAAAGCAAGCCAGCCCTTTTCTCAGAGACGCAGCAGGGTGACAAAACTGCACAGCTTGTTCTGGGGTTCCTCTCTTCATGTCCAAGCCTGATTTCAGGCAAGGGAAGGACGGTTGGGAGCGTCTTGCTCCAGCGCAGCAGGTCTGGGGGAGTCTGACCGAACAGACAAGGAACAACCCCATTTGCCCAGTCCTCTCTTACGCTGCTAACGATGACAAACCCGAGCAGGGCTTTGGTACACCCCCAATCACCCCAGCAGGCCGGGTCTCCCCAGCTGTACGCTCTACCCAGCTAGGAGGAAACAAGTAGAAATCTTCTGAGCACATGTCAACAAGAAGTTAACAAAGTCTCCTCAAAGTAACCGCCTTCAGCCACTGCTGGAAACACAATTCCTTACACTGGCCTGACCCAGCGTAGCTGTTTTGTTCTTACTTATCCCCATGGCAGCACTGAACCCAAGTGAAATCATCATGGTACTTTTGCACTTATTAAATTAGACGAGATTTTCAAAGATTCATAGATTTTGGAGCCAGAAGAGACTATTATGGCTTCTTCGAACTCATGCATCACAAAGGCTAGAAGTTTCACCAGGTGATTCCCATGCGAAGACCATAATCTGTAACTAAGAACATATTTTAAAGAAAGAAATCGAAGTTCTCTATAAAAAGGTCAGTTACTTCATGTAGGATAAATGACAGATGGGACCTATCAGAATAAATACACACAGTGCTTTTTCGATATCAAAATATGCCTCAGAATATGTTTTTCATTACACATTAATACCGTCCATTGTAGGATTCAAAGCATAGTGAAAATACAGCCCTGGAGCAGGAATCCTACCTGTCCGTACCCAACCATTTCTTTTCCCATAATGCATGCTAGAAAGTATGTTATACTGATAACCAAAACACAGTCATTATTGAACACCAGCAAAACTACTGAACAGTGAGGCTGTAAAACCAGAAAATAATTCTTCCCTTTTAATGTACAGTATTGCTTGAGATTTTACCTGCACTTAGTCAAATAAGCCAGGTACTCTCTTCGTGCACCCAGGAAGGAACACTTTTCACCTCTAAGCATTTACACCTTCTGAACCACACAGCGCACTCGGCCACGTTCACCGGTGCTTGCTGAAATGGACAGAATTATGATGTGAAAATGACTTGAAGACACTGGAGTTTCATCACTACATTTGTCAAATATTAATGACAAATCCAAAGAAAAAAATTGGCAGTAAAATCCTACATGAAAGAGCCTTGAGAAATGAAGTTGAAGAGCAGCTCCTCTCTGGACGACCCACAGATACCAGGAACACCCAGCAATCCCACTCCAGGTACAATCTAGGTACAATTTCAGTGTCACATGGACTATAAGGAGCCTCAATACTCTAAAAGCCTCTGGTGAAATAGGGAGATGGACTCAAAAATATCTAAATCAGACACTCCATAAGAGATTGAGAACCCTTTTCTCATCTCGTATGTGAAATGGCAGATTTTTAGGGATGAAGACAGTCCTCTACTATACAGTGGGGCTCATCACAAAATACCTGTCATTACTTATTAAGATTGCACTGAGGCTGAGCAGGCTTTTAGCACTTATCCCTCCATAAGAAAAATGCAGCAATTCTTGGGGAACACATCTTGGAACAGGAACAGAAAGAGAATAAAAAAAAAGGGAACGAGAAAAGACAGACACATTTTCCTCTCTATTCCCCTACCAGGGTCCAGAGGCAATATCAGAACTTATGGACAACAGGACATCTCTGCAAACCCAGTGGGAAGCTCTCCTTCCCCAGGGTCCGTGGGAGACTTGCCCCGGGACTCACAGCATCTTTAGGGGTTCAGGGCTGAACGCAGTAATGAGGTCTCACTCCTGCCTCCAGCAGCCCACGGAGCCAGCCCCCCGGAGGCAGCACACACGGCATGTGGGGGGCTGTTATCGAGGGGATGCTTTTCCCCAGCGCTGCCAGTCATGCCACAGCCACCTGAAGGCCAACTGCATGGAAGCACAGCAATAGCTCAACGTCATCTGCAAGTCTGATAACCGTCAAAATTCCCGGCTGGACATAAAGATGCCTGTCTTGGGAGGTACCCGCTCTGTGAATGGCTGGAGAAAATGTTCTGATTGCAGGTAACCACCATAATCATTGTCCTGTTCGTAAAACCAGCCGCACATCAGGTATCTTTCACATTTCCATTTATTTGCATCACTTGCATGTTGGAGACTGGATGCATTTCTAAGGAAAACGAGAAGTTACCATGGCACATTTGTCCCACCGCTCTGCAGTATTTTCCTGACTTTTGGCAGCTCACAAGGCTGCTCACAAAGGAACATACACCAAAGCGAGCAGTGATTTTCCACAGCGTGAGTGGACATTTTCACCCCAAGACTGCAGGCGTTTGCAGTTCACCTGGGGTTTCAAATGGCTGTAGCTAAGCCTGATGATAACAGAGACTGTGTTGTTCCCAATCTTGGATATGCACAAAACAGCTCTTCTTTGCAGCTGAAGCCTTCCCTGCTTGGAATAAGAACTCAGGAGGAATTAAAACACAAGTGCAGTGGTTAGTGCAACAGCTCATACCATGGAAAGGGAAATTAAATCATCTGCAGACAGACAACACTATTAACTGCGATACTGTCTTTATATTTGTAAGTAGTCCTGAACTTAAGAGTCACTGAACTCTTGGCCGTTAATATATTTTATCTCTTAATTATTATTTTAAATTATGCAAAAGATTTTCTTTCTGACATATAACAAGCCAGACCACAAGCCATTTGAAAAAAAATCAGCTAATTTGTTTTCCAGCACAAAATATCCAGCAAGTATTGAAGAATTCTTTCCCTATTCTGAATAATTTCACAATCTCCAAACGCGTATCAGATGAGGGTGTCTGTGACTGCCTTATTTTCTAAACCTAATCAGTTAATGTACATTGATCTACTTTATTCCAAGCAGTCTTTAGGGATCACATGCTTTCTGCGTATGTCTTTCTTAATATGCCCACTTATACCTGAAGTGAAACAAATCCTTTGAAAGCTAAATATTGTCTCTGCTGCCTCTTCCCTCTAAACCAGATATGCAGGTCAGCAAACTAAAGGGTGACTTCTGTTATCTTTTAGGTGGTTTTCCTCCCCCAGAAGAAACAGCATAGAAAAAATGTCAGACTCATGAAATACCATGACTCACGTGCTGTTAAAATGCAAGTGGCAAAAGCAGCACACCACTGCCTGTCCCCAGACACTGTTCATCAGCTTTCTGGTGGGGACGCTGCTACAGGAAAACTGAAACAGAAATGCAGTATCTTCCTACTCTCAGTCACAGCCCTCTTCTCCAACTCATCTTACATTATTTCCATATTGATTTTACTGTGTACTGAGAAACACTGTGCTAAAATAATTACTATTTAATTTTCCCTAAGATACTTATCCACAGTTAAAATTACCTGAAACACATAAAAGAAAAGCCCACACAGCCAGCTAGCAGTGCAACATAACGTAAACAGGACAGGACTGGACCCCAGGAGACGTGGATGCTATTATCCTGCACTTGGCAACTTCGTTCAATAAATCACTTCACCTCTGTTCTCCCCACCAAGTTACTGGAGACTGATAATGACTGCTCCATAAAACCCTTTGAGATTTACTGTTTAAAAACAATCTGTGTGAAAGCTAGGTATACTATTCACTTGATTAGATTATTTTATATCACTGTTCTTATCATAAATTGCCTCAAGTAGTGAATTCAAGAGAGCTGGTAAACAAAAAACCAGGTGCAGCTGGGTGGTTACACTGGAATCGAACAAATCTCTCAAAAAAAATATCAATGTTCTACATGTGTGTAAGGGACAGCAATTTAAACAACAAAAAAAAGGCTTCCCAGATCAAGGAGCCAGTGTAAGACATTAATCACCACAGAAAAGGTATCTTTGTCAGGCAGAGTGACCAATGCGTCCTGTCATGGAAGGTGGCCCAAGAGAGGGAGCACCAGCCCCTCTTCAGAGAGTACCACGGCTCCCTGAGGATGCCCCATCTCATACGAGAAACACAGAGTTTGAAATGAAAATCTAAATATTCGTGTCTTTGATAGAACAACGGTGCCAGCATCAACTGGAAAAAATAAAGAAAACTTTCCAAATCCACAGGAATGGAACATTAATGCTATTCTTTACAAAAATGTCTTTTATCATAAATTGGATGGCTGCGTTTTCACAGGTACAAATACAGTTTGTTCAATTGAGCTGACACAGGAGTTTTTAGAGAGATAATAAAAGGAACTATCAAGAAAAATAAAAGATAGATCCTTGCCAGAATCATTCAAACAGCCTTGAACAGAATATAAGAAAAGTCAAGCAAGTATGCCCACCAATTCACAAGTCTGAAAGAAGACGGAACAATATAATTCAATTATGCAATAAAAGATCACTGAACAATCCAAGAGCTGTGTAAAAACAGGCACTGAAATATTAATATAGTCAAATCTGAAATAAAACCTAAGGAAGTAAGCTCAATAAAGACAACATGATTGAAAAGTAATTACAACGGTAGAACAGAACAGTTTATGAATGAGTTCAGTACATCTGAGTCGCTGGATTTCTGCAGGAACATTTTCTTCTAAAGAAACAAAAAGTGGAAAGAGAAAAAGGCAGGCAGTGAGATAACAAGGAGGTTATTATGGATTTAAAAAGAATGTTGTTTAGCATGTGAATGGAAGATGTACCTGATATGAAGTAGCTTTAAGCATGCAGAGGAAAAATGAAAGGACAGGTTAAGTTACAAATCATACTGGGAATTAATGAGAATTAAGAAAAGCGTAATTGTTCACCCTTACTTTAGAAGGTAACAAAATTCTAATATGCAGGAAAATTTAGGGGAATGGAAAAATTGAAGATTTTTACAGAGGACATGTAACTCCTTCCTCCTGGGTAATGCTGCCCCACCGAGTGTTTACAGGCACAAACCTGGCATTCTCTGTTTTTCAGACTATCTGCAGTCGTTCCTCTTCTTCTTTGGGTTTTACATTCGAAGGATTTTCCCCCCTGATTCAACCCTAAGAGCAGGAACGATGTGTTTCTCAGTCATGACTTACTCCAGTGCAGTGAAGAAGTTTCTGTAGGATGCTGCAAAATTAAACGTTATGAGGAGCCTGAAAAGATTGACCTCAAAGTCGGAGTTAGGAGGCACAAACTTACAAACACTGTGTCTCAGGCCCATAAAGGTTACTCAGAACCTTTGAATACTGAGAAGGGAAATGCAGAGTGACACTTCAGATGTGCAGGTATTACCTGAGCTCCATCGCACGACATAAATTTGCTTTTTTACTGAACTTTTGTACAAGGTTAAGGAAATTTGCTGCCTGTAGGGTTCCTCGGCTGGGAATGCTGCTTTCTGTACGTCGGGCACTTCAGTAAAACAGCTATTTCTTCTTGTGCATTTAATGAAGCTTCAGATGCAGAGTGATCTATTGCACTTTTCACTGATGTAATTTAGTATAGATGTGTGGGAGGGGAACAGATAATTAAGTTCATGAAGTCGGCCGATTGCCTAGGACTGACCCTGCAGAAGAACTGCATTTAGTCACTGAATTACCCTGAACGCCAGTAAAATCTCAGACTGACTACATCATCTTGCCTAAGTGAAGCCAATCTGGATACGGTCATAAAAGTTCATCTGCTGATTTAATACGAGCACAACCTCACTGTACTTGACAGAGGCCCCTCAGGAGCTGTTTGTACAACCGGCTGCAGCTGTTAGGATGTATTTGCACAGGTTTTCACCAGTATTTAAGATGTGCTTCCATCCGGGGTCCCACCCCGGCTTGCTCAGGCACCGCAGCCGGCAGCGAAGCAGCTGCAGCACATGGCATGGTGTCCAGCTACATAAGGGGGGCAAAGGAAGCATTTAGCCCTTCAGACAGCACCCACACCCCCTGCTAAAGCAAGGGGCTTCGGGTCACCAGTGATCCCAGTGCCAGTGTTTGCAGCCTCTGCCTTGGGGCTTGTAATGGCATCGGGTCCAGCCACGAGCTGAAAGAACGCAGTCAAGGAGCTGATGCCCCATACAAGTACAGATACTGCCTGCAGACCGTAAAAAATCCACATGGGACCCAAAAAGTCCCAAAGTTTATGGACAAAATGCAGCTTCTGGCAACCAGGATATCCTCCTCTGGCAGCCATGAACTGTCAGCAAAAGAGCGAGCCGCTTTCCCTGTATCTTCTTCTGCTGGGGGATTTTTAGGAAGCGGTTGCCATGATTTTTTTGCCACGCTTTGGCTGTCCAATGCTGCCCAACAAACACCATATGAAACCTTGATCTGTAAGCCATGTGTGGCAGCCGTGCCCCGGCCAGCCCGGCATGTCGGCAGGAGCTGCGAGCACGAGCAGTCGCGGCATCGCTCTCCAGACAGCGGGAGCTTTCGGGGCTGCCTGGCAGAACGCGGCTCCTGCTTTCTGCTGAGATTTTATGCAACTTATCACATAACACCTACGCAGCACCACTCACAGTGGCTGTCCACAAAAGAGTAAATTGATTTTAAGAAGGCCCTTCTGATCTCCATCCTACCAGCATGGTCCACTCATCTTTCCCAGGCTGCCATCTGGTACCTTTCTGCGTTGGGCTTCTCACAAGGGATGAGGAGGGGGTCACACTTTCTCTCGCAGCCTTGCCTTTGATAGGAAGCTGACCACATTTTTCTCTGTCCCAGCAAACTGTTTTCCTGCTTGCTCCTGTTTCCTTGCTGCCAACTGGAAGTTTCACTTCCCTCCGTTGCTGCTCACCAGCAAACGCCAGCACGGTCGCTCCTACGCAGGGCGTCAGAGCACACAGCTCCGAGAGACTGCTTCTCGATTCTCCTTCGGGTGTCAGCATCAATGCTTTTGTTCTAGAAGGTCTCCAGTAATTTGCAAGTAATCGTATCATAGATTCTTGTATATGTACTGCACACTTGTCACGGCTCATATGTAACATTGGCTTTTTAAAAAGCTGAAAAATGGCAGAAAAGTTATTAATGTCATTTTGGAGGGATTTTTTTTGATGTTTGGGCTTGGGTTTTTTAACCTAGGGCAGCAGGAGTAGGACTGTTAGGTCCCCAACACACACCTCTTCGTGGGAGCAAACAAGTAAAGGTAGCAGTGGTGGCTATAGCCTCCCAGATACTACAGACATCTGGCCAGAGTTTTGCAGGCTTTTCTCTGCAGAAGACCACTCAGGACTGTGGGTTACACTGCAGGGGAACGAAGGAGGACCTGTCACACCACCCTACTTCTCCTCCACTGAGCTGTTCATGAGACAGCCTTGGTTACCCCCATTCCCCACATCAAGGGGGCGAGTCCCAGCCCTGAACCGCAGGGTTGTTCACTCCAACTCAGGCCCAGCAACCTCCGTCCTTGCACCTCGTGGGTCCCCTCGTCAGCCTACTCTGCATTTCACAGCGAATCCTGTGGTCCCAGCACCCTTCCCACCCACCTCAGCTCACCTTCTCTCTCTATGAAGGTAAGGCAGGAAGCTTTTTCTTCCATAATTAGATGTCAGAGCAAGAAAGACAACTTGCATAGAAAATTTCAGCCCAAATGACCCAACATTTGGCTAAAGAATACATAGCTGGGAAAAAATAAAAAAATCTTAGGAATATGAAACGTTTCATAGACCTACCAGTAACGGTGCATCAGCCCCGCCTCACACAGAATAGTGTCATACACCCAAAACAACTCTGTTTTCCAGTTTTGTGTCATGATATTGAATATGTGGAAGGCTGTTAAAATAGAAAATATTTTTGTTTCTTTCATGGAGAAAAATCTAGCCAGCTGGCATGAACTGCAGTGCTGTGCTCAAAGAATCGCGTTTTGCAGGCAAGCACACCAGCTTGTATCTCGCCAGCTGAAAAGCGTCTACTAAATCAGAAACTTTTTACATCTGGAGTAATGAAAGTCTTTCTAAGCTACCTTAAGGCAATTCTCAGTTGTTAAATTTAATTTCCCATCAATAAATCTAATTATCTAATTCAATTTCTGTTTGTTAATAAAAATGGTTTCCTATGTCATTATAGCCACAATCGCTAATATCTGAGACTCAACAGGATTACAGTCTGTCTAAAAACAATTTCTGAAAACAGATGGAGTTTACATGCAGATGGAGAAATACAAATGGCATTAGCAGCTATGGCAGCTTCAAACACCTATCATTCTGAAAAAGATTAACAATAAAATGACAGGGTTTTTTTCTCTGTCGCACCAAGAAAGCAAAATCTGTGATTGTGCCTTCTTTGACTTGACAAGGCTTAGGATGTTCCCTTTCAGGAACTGAATTATCTTAAACATATGCCTACCAGAAAAATTAGGAGTGTCGTCAAGGTTATTTGACACTGCAAACACTGGAAGACTTTCTCTCAAATGGGAAAATTACTGCTACAACGGTTTGAGCAGATTTTAACTGACCCACTTGACCACAGTTCTGACAGTTGTGAGATGATTTTTTTCATAATATATTTGTATGCCATGATGTTACTATGCAAAAGCAAATTTTATGCTTCCTAGCTCACTTACCTGAGCATGCCATGAGGCACGGCGGGGTCAGCTGGGGCTCTCCTTGCAGCCAGGTGATGCTCCACTGGCACAGTTAGATACACAGACATGAAGAAAGGTTCCTGCTTGGCCACAGTTTGTTCTCTGCATCCCATTTAAAAGTCTCTGCAGAGTATCAGAGTTAGCACCTCAGGAACTGATTTTGAACGTCAGGTTGGGAATTGCACAAAAATTCACCAAAAGAATGACAGAAAGGTTTTGAATCAGAAGTAAGTTAAAAACACATCACTGTCAGTGGCTGCCACTTACAATCCTCGCCATCCACATGAGCCAGGAGAGCAGGAGAAGGAGAAAAAAAGGAATCAAAGGAGGCCTTAATAAACCTAAAGAAAAGACACAAGGAGAAAACTTTGCAGAATACAAATCACAGCCAAAACACAGCTGGTGTGTAGCTTTTAATAGTTTTTAAGAGAAGCTGAGCCCATGGGTTCTGAAGACGGGACAGCTTTAGGTTTAAAGTAATTTACCAAGTATATTCTTCAGAAGCGCCTTTAGGGAAAAGCACTTTTTTCTTTCTTTGTCTTTTTTTCTTTTTTTAATATTATTTAGCTGTGGGAAGTATCATTATAGCCAGCCTGTCACTTCCCAATTTGTCTTCGTTTCTCTTGCAATTAGGCCAGCTCCAGGATGGAGCAGAGGAGGATACTCACAGCAAGGCAGCGCTCGGAGGGCGGTGGGCTGAGCTGGCCCTGGCCGAGCAACCACAGCCTCAGCATGGTCCATCACACCACAGAACTCCAGCTGCGGGACCCTTCAACTTCTCAGGTTCCATTTTCATGTCCTGGGAAGGCATTTTCTAGATGAGCGAAAATATTACTGTTTCCTCCTTTCTCATCCGAGGAAGGTGCTGAAGCCAAATGTGGAACCGCATGGAGAACGACAGCAGGGAGGGAAAGCACAAATGCAGGTTTTACCACCCAAATTCTAAAGGGAACCTCCTCTTCATTTCATTTCTCTCCCTGCACAAACTTGTTGCCCCTCATGCACTCCCTTCCCTGTTCCCAGTCACTGGACCCGTGTTCCAGATTTTCACTGGGAAAATCAAACCCCTGCAGTGGGGGCTCCAGACCCAGCCTGCAGCAGAACACAGATTCCTGGTAAAAATGACCAAAAGAATCCCAGGAAGTTGAAAAAACAGCACAGCATTCGCTCTCAGTGAAGACTTAGGAATACAAAAAACTTGTTTTATACTCAAGACACTCTGAACTCCTGGAATCAAGTTCTTTAGAAGAACAGGGATCAGGAGAAAACAGCAAGATCAAATGATCTTCTACAGTTCTTTCGCAGATGCGTTTGAACTGTTGGATGGCGTTTTCTGCTTCCATCGTTTAACAGCTGGGGTGACCCCTGGAGTAAATGAGTTACGTAAGAGAGCAGTGCGTTCCTCCTGGAGTGGTTTCTGAAATCAAACCAAATACTTTGAATATCAGTAGCCCACCTACAAGCAAACAAGCAGCTCCTCAGATATTACCGTGGCTCATGACATCGCAGATTATAAACTGGCTTTTTATAGAGACATAGCCACAAAACGGGTGTAAGCTCCTTAAACTCTGTGGCTAGAACTCCTGCAATCCAGAGGAGATGAACAAATTGTAATTCTTTTCTGGTTCAAAGGGTCCTGTTCAAAGCTCACGATGTCCAAAAAAAGCCATTCCCTGGACTGCCAAGATCACATAAGTCTACCCTGATGTCTTTCCTATCTGTTTCACAAGGTCTTACGCTATATATGAATATGTATATGAAGTACTGACTTGCTCTCTCTGGACAGAAAAGAAAGTTCAAATAATTATCATGATCAGTTCTCGGTTAATTTACAGGGTATATAGATAATCCTCAGTGTCCTATGTAATAGCATTAGTAGAAAGTACAGCGAAAAACAGGAGTGAGCACCTGTGTAAGCATGGTCTAGCTGAGTTTTGGAAAGGGAAAAACCTGCTTTACAACCTGTAGCTGTCAACAGGCGGGTGGAAAAGGCCGAGCCGGGCAAAGGACTCCCCGCATGACCACGAGAACTCTTCCTGAAGTCCCTTGTCGAAGGGAGGCTTTAAAAGAAACCAGGTGGGGATGGTTCAATGCAACGAAGGCAGGAATAAACTGCCCGTTCTCCCAGCCGGAGTTCGCCGCTGAAGGGAGCTGTGCACCTGCCATCCCCTCAAAGAGGGACGAGGAGAAGTGTTTCTCGCCGTCAGAGCAAAGTCATTCCAGATGTACAACAACGCGTACGGTGGCTTCTCTGCCAGGACGGACTATGCAAGAAAGGGGTTTTAGCTGGGAAACGAGGTGATTAATGAGGAACATGATGGCGGGTGCTGGACCTTCATGGAAGCACTGAACCCAAGGGAGATCTTTGCGGTACTTGTGCGGTTACGCAGAGGTAGCCCCCAGACCCAGTCCTTTCTCCAGGCTATCTGGAGGAGCACAGAAACATGGTTCCACCACAGGCAACCTGGTGCAGTCAGAGCTGTGCTCAAAACGGTGCTGCGTGCCCAGCATTACTAACGAAGCGCGTGAAACTAAGCCAAAATTGCTGGCAAAGTCATGGATCCTACCAGTTCACGTGCTGGGTCTGTAGGGAAGCACACGCTGTGCGTAGGGAGAGTTTTGTTCTCTCTTTGATCACCAGCTTTTATTATTGATGGGGGTTCATTGCCAGCTGTGATCATAAATTAATAAGTGTTAACCAAAATACGCAATTTCTAGAAAGTTTTTGGTAACATGGACATCCCCTTTCTCTTTTGTTCATTAATCCTTTGTATAAACAGGAAAAATAGTGACTCCATATAGCGTGTGTACATCACTTGCTGAGTCTGTGCTGTTTGCAAGAGCCATCGTGTAATCTCCACGCAAAAGCCTTCCTCGACAAGTTTCTAATTTGCCCTACGCCTTACAGTTTTATCTTGTGCTAGCAGGACAGGAGATTGGTTATTTTGCAGGAGGGACTGTTTTTTACAGGAAAGTTGATGGACTCCCTCTTCTTTTTTTTTTCTTTTTTTTTCTTTTTTCCTTTTCTGTATTTTATTCCCTAGAGTTATGCTACTGGTGGCCAGCAAATATCTCTGTCTGGACTACTACAAGATCACACGACACACCTTCTTAGCTACTCCGCAAAGTCTAGAATAAATTAGGTGGCTGGTTCAGTATAAGGATTAAGCATACAGTTTGTAAACCCTGCAGAAATAACTGCAAATGAGGTGAATTTTTTTAAAATACAACAAAGTCTGGGTTCACTGATAGCACTGTAGAAGTATTACTCTCTGAATTTTCTTACTCTACATACATTTCTTACTCATATCACTCAAACATAGCCAGTATTATCTCAGGAAATGTAAACATCTGCTTAATTTCATTTGGCTCCAGCTCTGCTACAGCTACGAGGTGACCTGTTTCTAGGGAAAACATTCGAATGTTTTGCTCCAAAGTGAATCACGCAAACTACAAGCCTGTGATTTCATCAGCCTCGGAGAACTTTTATAGCAGAAATATCTCTGTAAATTGACTGACATTAAATGACATTACACACTAAATCCCCCTCAGCAGGCAGCATGCCTGGTGGTCTTTTGTTTGTAAATTTTTAAGGCTGGTGGATTTGCGTAGTCTATTATAAATCTCGTGTGTCTTATGAAGTATCACTGCCTCCGTCTGTGCTGGATCAGCTGTTGTTATTATCTGTTTCTTCTCCAATTAAACCACATTCATTCCTCACAAATCAAAAGGAAGGCTGTCTCGAAGGTTTCTCTAACCCAACATTACATCTCAAGAGCCAATCACTAGCGAGTCAGAAAAAAACACTACAAAAACCTTCCCTCAGAAACACCCCGCTGACTGCCATCAATTAGCAAGTTCAGAGTTTGATGGAGATTACGATATCAGCATCTTTGTGTGCTTTAATAGCCATTCATAGTTTCTTTTCAATACCTTTTACTAATTATCTCTTTACTCATTTCCACTTCAGACATCTTTTACCAGTTCCACAATTGCTTTTCTTTTTGGTGGTGGCGGGTTGATTTTTTTTTTTTCTTCAATTCTTTTTCTCCGGAATTTCATTGTACAGAACAGAGCACCCCTGTAAGACTTCTGCTACGAGAGCGAGCCAGTTGTCACTCCCAGTCCGCCTCCTTACACCCGTTGATGGTGGTGTTTATCCTCATTACCACCCTCCATGAATCTTCTCTACCAGCCCGAGTCCACGCCTATTCTGTCCTTGGAGTGGGCGATTCGCAGAGCTGATGTGTCCAACCTCAAGATCTCTCTCCTGAGCAGGAATTTAGAGTTTCCCTGGCATAGGCAGAGCTAGAAATATATATTGCCATCCGCACTATCCCAGAGTTTCACCTTTTTACGTCGCGATATGTTTATCACCTAGTCTCCGAGGTCCTTTTGCAAACTTCTCTCCTTTGTGACACCTGTTTTAAATAAAAGGGTGGAAATGCAGTAAGCAGCCCCCAATCTCAATTCACAGGAATCAATATTTTTGGTGGATTGGGGTAGTAGAAGAGTCCTGTGCTCTGTTGTCCCAGCCCGCAGAGAGCTGAGGTACGAGACACTGTACTTGAAATGCAGGTTAACAGAAAAATAAATGGAACTGTTTAATAGAACAATTAAGAGGCATGTGCTAAATAGTCCTAAGCATCATTATACAATTATTTGGCCATATCACTGTAAATATATAAACAGTATCTCAACAGAGACCTAACATTTATTGCTTTCTTCTTAGGTTCACTCAATAACTTTTCCAAGAAGAATAAGTCTGTTCCAAAAGCCACTACAAAATGCTGATGCAAAACCTTGACTGCAGACGGAGTTTACCCTCACGAGCCTGAGAACCGGCCCCAAGCAGCTCAGTGATGCGCAGGCCAGCTCCAGATTCAAAGACATGATATCGGATCACAAAGATTTATTCAAACCCACAGGCAAGGCTATGGATGAAGGTTTTCAGGTCTCCCTCATTACGACTTCACAGGAGCACCGAGCTGGGTTATCCCCTATTATTATGCTATTTTCCCCGGCTTTGAAATCTTCAGCAATTTTATAGGATCTAACAGGCATTACAAGAGGAGTCAGGCTGCATAAATTACTTCCACATGCAGGTAATTTCCATTTTAGTAAGCAGCACAGGTAAAGTGACACCTGTAACCTTGGAGAAATTTGAGTAATAACTCTAACTCCAAGCTGAATCGTTCTAAATCAAAAAGCTTCATTTTGACAAGAATTTGCAGTTCATCCTTGTTTATAGCGCAAGAGTTTAAGTAGATAGCAAATAATTTAATTTATTTAAGAATTTAGTTGACTATGGGATTGAATAAGGTGGTTAGAGATAACTGGGATCCATCCGTACAAGCAGCAAGGAAGAACTAAACAGGTGGAATTCCCTAAATCCACACTTGTGAGCACAGATCAAGTGCAATTAAGAAAATAACTCCTCCAGAATTGAATTCTTTCTCTTATGAAACGTTATCTGGATGTTGCAAAGATACATTTCAGTAAAAAAAACAAACAAACAAACCACACTGAAATTAAAATATTATTTGACAGGGAACAAAAGTACTAAGACTTCTAAATAAAACTATAGCAGTTTCTGAAAGGAGAGACCTCAAAAAAATTACTTTTTTTTAAAAGTTAAAAATAGGTTAGCCAATATGGATCCCATAGATGTATATTTCAAATATATATTTCAAGAGAAAAATATTCTCAGTTCAGAAGTATATGTATAGCACTTAGTTTATGGACCAAAATAAACAAATATAAGAATCACTCAAGACCATTTGAGCTCATGAATTCTCTGCCTTTCCCAATGAACCATGCACTTGCCAGCAGTCCCTCCCCAGCTAAAAGATAAAAATCTGATAGAGCGGGTGGAAACCCCTGGAGCAGAGCACAACCCACCAGCGGCAGCAACACCCTCTCTTCCAGCCACAAGCGAGACCAGCAGGTCCCAGCAGCCCTCCTGGGAACAGCCATGCTTCCCACAGCCACGCTCCCGAGGGAACCCCGACCCCCTTGGGGAAGGTGCTTGCCAAACTTCCACCCTTATTTCCAAAAGCAAAGGTGCAGTTAAACCAGGTGTTTACCTCAGTCCGCCCACACGCACACCTTCTAACCTGCTAGGTTCAAAAAGTCAGCGAAAGCCACAGGAATACTTCAGAAATGGCAACCATGGAAAAAGCAATTGGCAGAGCCCCCCCAAAACCTGTGAGTCCCCACGGGAAGCCCTCAGGCATAAAACAGAAAAGCTGAACCTCTTTGATTCCAGTAAACCAATGGATCTCAAATCCTGCCTCTGGCTTCCCTGCTTGGTTTTTATTCCAACAGCAAACATGTAACATGGAACTCGAGTTTAACATATTCCTGATTTTTTTGGGGGGAATAATCATTTTTTCTGTTTTACTGTCTAGCTCTAGACATAAACACCTGAATTTCATTTTCTTCTTTAAACAGCATTTCATCATTCACCTTCTGTTTCTTCTAAATAGAAGAAACTCCAGTTGCAGTTATCTATGGGAACAAACCAGGTTGTTTCAGGGCTGCTTCTGGATATCATAAGACTATATATGCAATTGCTGCAGTGTTCAGAATCTGCCAGTTCCCCAGCTCCAATACAAATGAATACCAGTAAAATAGAAAACACGAGTGACAAGTGCTTTCTCCAACAGCTTGTGCAGTTTTCAGAGGGCTTCCAAGAGCCCAGGTAATCCTACAAGCATTTAGAGCACCCCTGGTATTTATCAGAATAGCTCAGACTGGTATTTCGTCTCAAATGGTTTTCTGTCTGTAACTTGGCAGAAGGGGGCAAGAAAGCCCTCACCAAACTGCCTTTAGAGAACGTGGGCTCAGAAACGTCAATCAGAAGAGCTCATACCTATTTACAATAGCTGTTTTGAAACATCTCATGTAAAAAAAAAAATGGTTTAGCTTGACTGACCGTACATGTCTTCAGCTGATGTCTCTGTAAACAATTTCAACACAAACTGGAATCTGCAAAATTCACCTGCTCTGCTATTGCTTCCTTCATCCAGCATCCATTTCCCAGAATAAAAATCTCATTTTCTGTGGACATTCATTCTATCACTGCAAAGATCAGCAAAACAGTGCAGCCAGGTCCAAAGCCTAGGGGTGCAGCACATAAAAGCCAATGCCACCTGATTTACCTACACAGCTGTTCACCTTGGCAGGTGCCTTGGCTCTGCAGCCTTGGCAGACTAACCAAGAATTCAGCTCAAGATCTCCAGCAGAGCTGTAGGAATAATTGATTTTTCAGTTCAGTAGCCAAATTGGAAAAGTAAATGTTTTTAAACTACCCAAAATATTTTTTGTTGTTTTTCTTCATTAATGTGAATCACAGGGTGAGGATATGCTGCTTCTCCTTCACCCAACAGCCTGGTCACAAGGTTTTTTCAGCCAACACATAGGTGACCTGGACTGAACACCTCGATTCCTCTGCCCCTCCAAAAGAAGGGCTCTTCTCATCACCTTACAACATATTTGGAAGGAGGTTGCTCTTGTTCTCTCACTGCTCTTGTTTTGATGGGTTATTTCACCACCCACGAGAAGAGAAAAACAAGCGTCCTCCCACCAGCGCAAGAGATGTGTCCCAAATACCAGATGATTGAATTACTCTTGGCACTCCAGTGCTTCGCATCAAGTGAAGCAGAACAGACAGGAGAGCTGTCTACTGCAGATGGCCACACGTCCAACGGTTGGAATGTTCCCCTGAGAGGGGAGGAATAGCTCCAAACCCCCTAACACTGAACCTCTCCCTGATGAAAATGTGGGCTTCTCTTGCCCGGGGCCGAGGCCAGCAACAGATGCCTGCAGAGAAGTGTAAGAGCAGGGAAAATGAGTACTTATATCTCTCTAGATCACTGTCCCAGACTCCAGCAATTGCCAAACACAGCTTATTACTTATTCAGTAGCCTTTGATGGATACATTTTCCAGAATATTTCAGAATGCCTTAACCATTCATAAATTTGCTATTAGCCACCAGCTAAGCGGGCATCCTTCCCTCCCAGAACTTTGAGTCTAGTCACTGAAAAAAAAAAAACCACAAAGAAACCAAACACACCAAATCAAAACATTTTAGAATTAGACCAAGATTTCTGTTTAGTTCTGGGAACTCAACAGTCCCATTTTTCAGGTTTTGGCAGACCAGCCAACACACAAGAGCTTTAATTTGGAAGATCAGCCAACACACGAGAGCTTAAAATGTACCTCTACAGCTGGAGCTGCAACAAACCCAAGCCTTTGGTGGCTTGGTCCAGAAAGGAGCTCTGTTTACCCAGGCACCAGCCAGACCCTGGCACGCGTGCGAGCGTCAGCTTCCCAGGAACCTTTGCCCAGGCTGGCATCGACGCGGAGCGAGCATGTTCTGTAGGCAGGCAGGCTGGCACCGAGCAGCACGAAGGTACCATTATGCAGGAATGGCTTTTTCTCGCTGAAGTCAGAGACACAAGCAGCTGGAGTGACTGCTCGTAGTTGGAAGCTAGTCACGTTGTTTATCTGTAAATAGTAAAAGATTACTAAAAACTACAGAATAAAAGTATCTCTGCTTTGAAATAGAAATGCAAGAGATGTAAATTCTTCTTTATATTTATTTAGAAAGATAATTATCTAATTAATAGAAATGTTTTACAAAATGCTTGAATACATTCATTAGAGTATGTTCTTAAAATTAATCAAGTTAGAAATCCCTAGTTTCCTTTCAGAAACAAGGACATAAAATGCCTTAAAAATCTCTCAGGAAATTCATGAAAATTTATTCAGAATCGTATGAAAGAGTAAATCTCTGTTACGCTTGTGGATACTTCCCGAATACATGTACATTTTAATTAATGCCATTAATTTTACAGGATTGCTTGCTTGTTTAACCTCTCAAGGAAGCATCTTTCGTAAATGGAAATTAAATTTTGAGCTTCAAAGTATGTTTTTTTACAATAACCAACACCGAAAAACACAAAACATTCCTCCGCATGGAAAGCTTGATTTGTTTTTCTCATCTGTCTTCACAGCAGTGACAGCAACTGATAGCATAGTACTTGCCTGTCATGTATAATGCTATGCAGGACATGAAATAATTACTCATTTTGTTATGGGTGTACCGAGAGAGCTACATTTGAGTTTGAGGTTAATCTGACAATCAGATGAACAGCATTTTCAGCTTCGTATAACTTTGGAATAATAGTTCTTTCCAGCTGGCGTTTCTATCTCGTCTAAGATCGTAGGCTCCAAACGTTCAAAAAATACTCACCGCTGGCACTGTGTTACACTCAGGAGGGAAAAAAAATAATCAATATGGATTCCTTAATTTTTCTTATAAATGGCTTTATTTACTTTAAAAGCTGAGTTTAAGCGTAAGATGTATGAGTCCTCTAACACTAATAATTTTCGCGATGTGAAAACCTCCACCATCCTCCAGGTAGCTGTGTTATCTTACACAGGCACGCTCAGCTCCAGAACAAAAATACTGTCTCCAACATGGCCAGTCACTAAATCAGAGGCATCATCTGAAGATCTGCATGCTTCCTCAAGCTCTCTGTCATTCCACCGGGTACTGCCCAGAGGCACATCACCTTTTAGAAAGTAATATATGAGGTTAGAGGAGATATATCCAAGTGCTATTGTACCTTGCGGATCAAGTTTTCTAAACCTCTTATTTCCTGACCTGGTTTGACTTCTTGCAGCAACTGCTCTAACTTGGACATCCCATTTTATCTAAAACTGGATTAGCACTCAAGTATTCAAGACCAATTAAAACGTCCAAAGGAAAAACGGGTACTTCTTTTCATGCTCTCTCCTCATTTTTCATTGCTTGTCAGATTTACTAGGCTCAGTGCTCTCATTAATGCTCATTTCAACTCAATAAGCAAATAATCCAGAATTTTTGGTCAATTAAGTAATTACTTGCCATTCATAAATGTGTTTTCACACATGCAGAAGTTCTATTGAGTGGTACGGTATAACTGCTCAAAGAACATTTTCACAAGCAGAAAGGTGCAAGAGTCGTATACAATCCTAGGCGACCTGTGTGTGTGGTGCAAGACATTTATGTGTTTGAAAAATATAGTTTCAGTTCTTCAGACACCACAAAAACACTCAAGATCGACTGAAGGCACAGTGCTTTCTTGGATATTGTTTTCACCTTTTTCACAAAAAATGCACGCAGAAAAGCTCACACTGTACAGTTTAGTTTGGCAGACTTTAAATTCTTGGTGTTTTATGCATACTGTTATCTGTGTGATATATTACTGACAGTCCCCCAAAAAACTTACTTCAGTATAAGGATTTGAAGTGTCGAAAGAACTCCTTCCATCTTTATAAAGATATCATAAATGATGGCAAAAATCATTATATGTCCAACACAACAAACCCCTTCTCCAGGCTGTCTTTTTCTCGGCCGTTTCTCCAGGCTGCCTCTGGAACCTGTCTCTGACTTTCTGCAGAAAATCATAACGCCCAATACGCTACGAAACCAAGTTTCTGTTAACACAACTGTAAGTTGCTTTGGATACATTTGCTTGTAAAAAAAGCTAACAATGAAAAAATGCAAATACCTTGCGTTTGTCTTTTCCCGCTAACTACGCTGGAAGCGTAGAACTATTACCCATAATAAACCAACATCTCCAGGTGCAATGACTGGGAAACTTCTTCACGGCTGCAGGGGAGCAGCAGCGTCACGTATCAGGGATAACATCCAACAGCGCGGGGAACAGCAGCAACACGGCCTGTCATCGGTAATTAGGCACTATGAATCAGAGCATGTGTTTTTGTTTCAGCCAAAGAGTATATACTAGGTTTTTTGTTGAACAACAAAATTATAGGGAATGGTGAATTCTCACAACTTGTGAAGTTGACACCCCAACAGGCAACAGCACGGATTCTAGAGAACCAGATGGAGCGGGGTCTTCTCCGCTGGCCGTGGGGCTGGTGCTTTGGTCAGACGGTGAGCAGGGACCGGTCCGGCGGAGGGGAAGGAGCCCCGGAGGCAGAGCCTGCGACGCTGTGGCCCCCAGCAATGAGCTCCCAGCCAAGGACGCTGCTGGACCTGTTCCAGGAAAACAGCTTTCAGGGCAACTAGATGCTTTTGTAAACTTTAAACCTTAGCAGTCCCTCTGGGCTGCTCAGATACTGCAGGATTATTTAGTAATCCCTTGGTATTTTTCTACTTCTGTAACTTCAGCTTCGGGAGTAGGAAGGACGGGAAAGCTGAGTGAGACCTGAGCTGACAGCCTGCCAGGCTGCAGCAGACCCCTTGTGCACATTCACGTTGGGACTGAGGGTGCAGAGAGCAACAGACTGGGCACCAGCACTGAATACCAGACTTGCGGCGGGGCAAAAAGAGATCAGAAAGGTACTGGAGACCCCGCGTGCTCACGTCCAGGTTGGTCAGCAGGCGTCGGCGCTGGGAACAAACGCGGGGTGCGCTTGCAGAGAGGTGCGGAGGAGCTCACGCAGGTGTCCACCCAGGCATTGCCGTTCCAAGACGACATTTCTGCACTGCCTTCCAATACAAAATATATATTAATTCCAACACAAAATACACTACCTTCCAATAAAAAATTCACATTTTTCTTGAAGTTGACACAATTTGTCAGTGGGTATATCCTGCCTTTACGGTAGCTATGTTGCAGCAGCAAAGACAGAGACTAATTTTGGGGCAGCTCAAGCAAGCAGAAGCACATTTTAATGAAGAACCCAGTCTCTTTCCCTTTGGTGTACTACTTGGCAGAGACCTACCACCCATAGATAACAGATGGGCAGCAAATTCACAATAACCTGGCGGGCCTGACACGCTACCCACTGGGATAGGATCTGTGGCAAAAAGATAAAAATGGCACTGCATAATGGATAGGAGAGGTCTGAACATTCAAATACATTTGCAGAGCAGCTAATTAGATCTTAAATTATCAAAATCTTTGAAAGTGAAGTCTTTTTGGAATCTAGGCATACAGGTAAATTTTCACAAGCAAATAATACGATTTAGGCACGTACCAGAAACTACTCAGACCTCCCAGTTTTGACAGCAGTGGGGAAACAAGAACAAAAGCAGCATAAATAATATTCATATAAAGCTCATCACAAAGTCAGAATAAAGCCAAACGTTCCTAATAATCCAGCATGCTTTTAAAATAATGCATACAGGTTCACGGTCATTTAAATGAAGCAGTCAGAAATAACCACCCCAGACAGAAACGCATAAAGCAATGGCCAAGAGAAGGCAGGGCAAAACGAGCACACCAGCAAGCACACGGAGCAGGAGGAAATTAGACAAAGCGGCCAATCTGTAGATAAAATAATGCCAACACGGGAACAGCAATAAGTGTTATCAGTTTTACAGAAGGCAAAAATAGATTTTCTTGCCTCAGCAGCTTAATTTTCTTCACAAGCCTAAAGGATAGGAGAGCTGAGAGCTTGCTTGGTGAGAGGGAAGTCACCGCGTGCTCCCGCCGCCCCGCGCCAAGGCAGCGCAACGGAGCGGCTGCGCCCGGCAGCTCCTTCCATCTTTTTCTGACTGCACGCCACGACGGCTGCGGCACTTACACAGCGGATTATTATTTCTTTTTTTCCCCTCAACCTGAGACTTTCTCATGCGTTCTGCATGGCATCATATTTCTTATCTTGAGCCCTTGGTAATCCTAGCCTGCGAGTTTTTCGCTCTTCTGCTGGGCGGTGCAGTGCAGAGCCCGCTGCGTTATCATTTCCGACAGTCCCAGCCAGGGAAGGTAGGAGCTCCGGGTGCTACCTCTTCAGAAAGCAGCTCCAGGCTCACCCCAGCTCCGTGCCCAGGCACACGCGGAGTTTTCAGCCGAGCAGCAGTTAACAAGACACTCCAAGACAAACCTGCTAGGATTCGATATCCTTTGCCAGATCTGGCTTCCCGGGCTGCTGCAGACTGCCAAACCCCCTCGCAGATGTTCCCAGCAGCTGTGCGCTGCCTCAGACCCTCGGCTTCCGCACCTCTGGCTCCCGACGGGGCATCGCTGCGGGGGAGGGGGCGGGTGGGGGGCTGGGAAGTCCTGCTCCGGGGGGTGGCGGGGGGGGTCCCCTGGCTCCGGACGGGGCGTCGCTGCGGTGGAGGGGACGGATGGGGGGCCGGCAAGTCATGGTCCGGGAGATGCCGAGGAGCTTCCCATGGCTCCGCATCCCTGGCACGCCAGTGTTCCAGGGCTTCCTCTGCTCCAGCCCCTACAGAGGAGCATTGCTGAAGAACCTTGCAATGAATGTTTCATCCCGTATAAATTCATATTCGTTATTACCGATGCGACTGTTCAGCACTTGTAACGCACGATGTGGGGCAGGGTTGTGGACCCTAACGTCTCAGCCAGGAGGAGAGGACTTGCACCTTTCGCTGAACCTTAGGGAACACAGGATTCCTGCCGTGGGTGTGGAGGCAAGTAAGAGAGATTTGGGAAGCAGACGTTATTGGCAGACATGAATTAAATGCCCATTTGATACCGTTGAAGAGTCTGAAACCACTCCCTGCAAAGAGGTGCTTAAATCACAGCCCTGCGTGCCGGCAGCCAGGCTCTCCTTTGCTGAGGGGGCTGCCTTTTCTGCTCGGTAGTGTAACAGGCTAATGGTAGGAGCGACTGCCGGGGAAGAGGGACCATAAAATAAAGCTGAGACAACTTTGGAGGAGAAATGTAATATTTATGAGACTGAGGAGACAGAAGAAGGGAGCCTGGCTCCGCAGCTCCCTTCGAGGTGGGGTGGGAGGCTGACGCCCACTGTCCGAGGACAACACTGAACCCATGTCTTCTGTTGCCTTGGCAGGGGCTCTCACCTCTAGGCTGTTGCAGAATAACAGCACGTGAAGATATATGTTTATATATTATACACACACCTAAATTATAGATGAGTATAATTCTAAACAAACTAATATAAATATACTCATTATATAGATTTTTATGGATAGCCTCATATATTATATATATTTATATATATATAGCCTCATGCAGTTCTCAAAGCTCAAAGTGTGCAGCAAATTCACCACACCAGGACCTCAGGGCTCAGTCTTAGAAACGGAAACTTCCACACGTCCTACACCTTGATGCAGTTGAAATATTTTCTCAGCCACACAGCACGAGATCTGGGCACATCCAGCAGTCGGACATTAAACCCTCGGAGCTGAGAAATGGCACTGCCTCTCGCAGCCTCCTGCCTGCCTGGGCGCAGAGGGAGCGCAGCCCCGCGTAGGTCCGGGCTCGACCTGCAAAGCGATCCTCCTGCCTTGCACGGCCGGCTCCAGCTCACACCAAGTACACACCGTTCACGCGGCTGTTGAGTACTCAGTCCCACTTCACAAAGTGCTTTTTTGCAGCATTTGGGTGTCCAAGGTCCCTCTTCTTGGCTCTCGCCTTTCCTTCATCTGAAAATCATCATGCCTCTAAATCTGCATGAAAATAAAGAAAACAACAAGGATAAACTGAATCTCAGGGAACTTTGCTCCCCCCCGCTAAATTAATGTAATATTTGGAAGACAAAATCTCAGTCCTACTCATTTTCCATACTTTAGGGTTGGTCTCCCCCACCGCAAGCCCAGGCCTCAGAAACTGTGTGAAAATCCCAGTTCCCACTTTCAGCTTCACTCCAAACCCTAAAAACAACTGCTACTCTCCATTTTCGGTTCTTTGCCCAAGGCTCTTAAAACATCATATGGGGATTTGGGAGCCCCATTTCAAACAAATTGTTTTAATTAAAATAGTAATTTTAAGCCCCAAGAGATGTAAACTATTAAAGAGTTGCCAGGAGGGAGATCTACTAATGGAGAGGAATGAGCAATTATAGCCAATCTGCTGCAAGTTCTCCGAGAAAAAACGCGCTGGAAAACCAGAGCAGCCTCTTGCCAAGTGGCAATTTATCACCATAGACAGCATTTAACGGTATACAGGTTTTTCCTTCCATAAAGGCTCAGTAAGTGCACTTCATTTTCTCATGTGTCACCAAGTCATTTTGATATAAGAGGAGAGATCAGCAAAGGGAAATGGAAGAAACAAATCTCCTCTCTGTTAAATAGCTCTTCAGCACCTGAAACAGTCGGCGTGTAAAGAACAGGGGAGGCGGATGAAAATGTTTTTCCTCGTGAAAGTGAACCCTCTGTCTCAGACAACTCTGTTCTGTTTCTCCTGGGCACACAGTAGTTCAGGAATATTCATTTGGAATGCTCCGGAATTCAGGAATGCTTGGGAACCCCAACCAAGTTCATGTTTCCATTTTCCCACACAAAGTCAAAAGTGGACTTAATCCAACCCCAAAGCTAAATGCTCACGTGCCTCCCTGGAAAGGTAAATGTGAGCAAAAGGAAGAAGGGAAGAGGTGTTTTGTGATGAATTTTTGGTTATTTCCAAATTGCAACACGGAAGCAAAACACCAAGAGCACCAACAGCTTGGGCAGGTCACCAGAGAGCCACCTGCCTTCTTCCAGGATTAACCTGCACCGCTTCAATTTCTTATTCTGGACTATACACCGAGTCCCTGGAAGGACAAACCTCAGAAGACAAAGATCACCTTCCGTTCCAAAGGTCCACGTGTCTGATCAACACTCTTTTCAGGTTTCTGGACTAAATGTATGTCATAAATGTAGCTGGAAGAAATTTCACTTGTGTTCCATCTTACGGAATGCTTCCTATTGCAGAGAGGTGCTGGCTTGGTTTTCCAGGTTCAAGCATACTGCTGTTCACGGACACAACAGCCTGAAAAGGATATGATCAGCGGGAAATCAACGGCACAAAAAGACTGACACCTAAAAATAAAAACATTTGCATTTTTCTAGTTCGATCTGGAAATTCAGCTACTGAAGTATATTTCAGCATTCAGCAGCAGCATCACTGTGGCCCCCTTGGAGATGCAAGGGGACGAGTGCCGGTGCCTGTACACGTATACATACAGCTGTCTGCATATGTCCTTTCACATATAGATACGTGTGTGTACATACACACTGACCCAGCGTACAGCTCCAAAATTCCATAGACTTACCATATCCGAATAATCTGAAGAAAAGCATCCTACTTTAGAGGACAGGAGATCAAGTTTTCACTTGAGGTGGCAGCATCTCTACTGAAATAATCCAGGACCACCTATATTTGGAAACAAAAAACAAAACAAAACAAAATTAAAATTAATTTTTGCTACATGGATTGCTGGTGTAGAAAACAACTCAGTTGAACACTGAAAAAGAAATCACGGTAGGAAGCCTGCTGGGAAAAAACCCCAGAACAATTTTTCACAATAAAAACTCCATAATTTTCTGTAAATGATATTCAATTATTCCTTGTTTTTTAGTCAAGAACCACAGAGCATCTGCCTCTGCCACCCACAGACACAACAGAAAAACTCTTTACTCCAAGGAATATCTATTCATGGCTGCACGGTGACCTACTAGAGATAGCATCAAGATGAAAAGTATTATTCTTTTTTATAATTCCCTTCTCGCTTGATTCAAATTGCATTAAATCAAGAGGGATGTTAACCAAACTTTAAACGTGTTGCATGAGGCCCTTTTTTCAGAAATACAGGCATTGTTTATTAATAACGGTGTCATCAGACTCTCTTAGGTAATGAACACCAGCAGATGACATCGTATTTCACCCATGGCTGTACAGCAATAATTAAATAATATTAACTAGAAGTACTAGGGGTGGAATTACCAGAGAAATCACGACTCTTAAAAGAATTCCACTGAAGGATGTTTAAACAGACATTCCACAAGGGCAAATAGATAAATTAAGTTTTCCCTTAGCAGTCTCTGTGACAACAGGAGAATACTAAATAGACAGCATAAGGGACATGTTGTAGCAAAATGTTTTGCCTTATTTTTAATTTAAATGTAGCTATATGGATGAAGAGCCTGGAGGCATCAGCTATTGCCTATCAAAGCTTACAGAATGAAGAAGTCTTACAAGTGTATTGAAACCATCACTGCCCAGAATTGCTCAAGCCATCCGAGGGTGAATTTTTTCAGTATATAGAGATGTACAAAGTCTCTGGGTTTTTTCAAGTATTTTCAAAAACCATGATTTCTCTTTGGCAAAGAAACCCTTTGAAGTGGCCCAAATAGCCTTTGAAGTTAAAATAGGGAAGTCATTTCATATTCATACACCAATTTTACCTCCCCCTTCCTAAAAAAGAAGGCATATAGCTCAGTGAAAAATTTATATAATGAAATAGGCGGACTCATGACATCAGTAGCATTGAAGCAAACATAATGCCATTAAAATGGAAGGGTATACATCTTTGTGTGTAGATCAAAGACACCATGAACCGAAATATTGGAAAAAACATCAAGCCTCATTATTTAGGATGAAGTGCTACAATCTGTAAATCAGAATACTGCAAAGTATATCGTAAAGTTATGAAGCATTACCAGATTGGCAAACATGTACTTGCTTTGAGGGGTTGTCCTCACCTAGCAACCTAACGTAGATTTATTAAAGCTGGGTGCAGGTTTCTTTGCTAAGTCACAGAGGCTATTAAAAACTCCTGGAAGTTGTAGATGCCATACCGTGCACCAGCAGCGGGATTTTAACACTGTTCTTTTCCTCCTTCCATTCCCATAAATGTATTTCTCTCCTTTACAATATTTCCTAAGAGTCTCCTATTTCGGAGATTTTCCCTTGTACATCTTTCCAGAGCCTCAGAAAAATAAGCATGGTTGATCTGATTTGAAAACTAAAAGCTTTGAGATAGTTCTCTCTGGAATGATGAAAAATCCCACACGTTCAAGAAAACTATTGGTAAATACAGGCTGCTACTTCCATAAAATACAATTTGTTAAATACAAACATTCGCTAGCAGAAAGCGTTTTACTGCTGCAAATACCAGACTGCTTGAACAACAACATATCAGTTTAAACGTTTTACCCGAGCTGTCCAGTGGAAGAAATAGTGACCTGGTTTAGTTTTTGGGGTGGCTTTTTTTGTTGTGTTTTGTTTTTGAATTTTTTAAGAATTTCTCACTACTTAAGCCCTTTTTAGGTATACTAGATGTATAGGAAAAGGGAGATAGTCTTCTCAAAAAAAAAAAAAGGCAAATAAATCACATAACAGGAATGCTCATAAATCTATATTTATATTGGAAGCAAAAGTAAACTCGCCAAAGATGATTTACTGCCTCTTCTAATGAATGTGACTATTAGGTCCTTTGATTTTATTAGCATTGTGAAAGAACATATTTTATGTTCAAATATTTAAGTACTTGTAGAAAGCAAATGCAAAAATACTGTAAATATTAAGCATTCAATTACTACAAGTTATGTAAAAATTCATTGAAAAATAATTTCCAGCCTGCAGAACAATATATTGCTGAAATCTGAAATTTCTACTTTATTGGTGAATCCAAGGAGTTTGTGCTGGCTTCACCTGGAGTTTACCTGAAGAAAGGTAGGAATTTCTCACAGAAACGGGCAGGGCAGCAGCTGCCGTTTGGAAAGCCGACCACGGGACAGCTTCGGGGATGGAGAATGAGTCACCCAGCAGAGAGGCAGAACACAAAGTACCGACTCCAGCCACGGGTTTCTCGAAGAAAACAGTTCCTGGCTATTTTCATGCTGACCAACCCTCCAGCAAGGACTGTCACCCCCCACAGCAGATTTTCCTGAACATTAATTTCCAACCCCCTACAGCAGGCCCATGTGGCTTGGAAACAGCCACAGAATTTTGGGACAAAACCTCAATTTCTGCACTGCCCATGTAGCAGCCATCCAGAACCCAGAGTGCCGGGATTAGTACAGACTTGTTCTGTGAAGAGGAGGAGGAAGATGAAGGAAAGCAAAAGATAGCCAAAGTCTTCCTCAAAATGTGTAGGATTTGCAGTTTACACTTGCCAATGTCTTGCATTAACACTGTGGAGAGGAGAAGAAAAGATTTCTTACGCTGAGTCACTGTGATCACGGTTTTGTTCTTTCTTAATGGATGCCAGGATGACGGTGGAAGATGAAGGTCAGCTACAGGCAATGGGAACTGCTCCAGTGAGCGCGTCCAAAATAAAACTAACAAAAATAGTCATAGGTGCTGGAGCAAGACGATGCGAGTTCGGACAATATTCTGCAAAATAAAGCAGGAAATCCTACAACTGTGCTCATTTATCTTCTCCCATGTTCAGACCACCACAACTATCAGGACACAGAAAGATGATTCTTCTTCTAGATGCAAACTTCTGGTGATTTTGAGCTGTTCTGCGTTTAGCTCAACCCAATAATAATATTAATGACAATAAAACTTCAAACCGCATTGATCTGTGGGCTTACACAGGAGGATGGGAGAGTAATCTGGTTGATTTTATGTTATTTGAATTGATTACTATCTGCCTACTTACCTTAAATAGCCAGCTGTGATGCTACTTTATTTTTCAGAGCTTCAATAAAGAAAATGCTTCCATTTTGTAGATTACAGCCCTGCAATTGATAGCACTATTTCGAATGTGGTTATCTCTTGCTAAAATCAAATCAAATACATACCTTAACGGCAAACCAACATTTTTCACGCGACCCTCCAAAGCTGAAAGGACATAATTCAGTGAGAAACATTATGTATGATCTACCTGTATTGCAAAGATGCCTATGCCAAAGCACGATACAAGTACAAGGGTACAGCTGGGGTATTCTGCAGCCCTCCCTGAGGGGTTAGTAACGAACCCCGCTGGTCTGGCAATAGGTGGGCAGATTTCTGTACCCAGAACTATTGAAAACTCCTATCATTTCCTCATTCCCAAATATTTTAGTTTACATTGTGAAAGCCAACATTTACGTTTAATTAGTTCTGTTCCTCATAATCCCACTAACAGCCTTCTAGCCATGGGCTCAAGAGCAAAACATTTTTATTGTGCAAGTTATCACAATGGAGAGCTAAAATGCTTTAAAACTTATGAAAAAAGATCTAGCAAGTGTGGAAAATCAGAAAGAAACTTGGAGTTTTGTGCTTAACTTAGCCACAGATAAACAAATGTTGCCTTCTGCAAAGTTTTTCTGGTTTACTATTTAACTGAGAAATTAGTTGCAGAAAGTACTGCTTTGAGAAATAGTTATGGTACTCATTTTTCTGTAGTTTCCCTACCAACATTCAGGTAAAACAAATACCAAAAGCAGAACTTCCAGAGATATAATGGCATCCGTGTTAAGCTGGCGAAGAGAAGAGAAGCTCTCTATATCTTTCTTTCCCTCTGGCTCATCCTCCTTTTCCCTTTACTGTGGGGTCCAGCCGGGAAGGGCATTTTCCAGACTGCAAAGCAATGCAGCTTTGGTGTGTACTAAGGGGTGCTCAGTGACAGAAAGTCACTTACTTGTTCTTTAGTAAAAAGATTTTTCCACCAGAAAAAAAAAAACAACCACCCAACAAAACAAAAAAACAAACTATTTTGCAATAGATCTGCTAAGGGGAATTTCAAACTTTGCCGTGTGCAACTATCACAGACTCTTCCCACCACATCCATGCTTCCCTGGGAGCTCTGAGATTTCCTCACGCCTTTTTCCCCTGCGATGAATTTGTCTAAAACCTGTCCAGCTGGGCAGGACTTGCCTTCTGCAGGGTGGTATCACCAGACTGCCTCGAACTAACCAGACACCCTCGCCTCAGCAGCCGGATCTTTACTCAGAAAAATCCTGCTGCCTCTGTCCTCTCCTTCCTGCCACAAAAAAACAGAGCTCTTCCTCGGGAACCACCAAGCATTTTTTGCTACCATGCAACCTACTCAGAGCAGCCACACAGATGCCGATGAGATCAACTGGTGAAAATACCAGCCTTGGCTAAGCAGGGTTTCTTTTTGATCTGGCTCCTAAGGCGCAGAAGTGCAGCCTCTGGTGATCAGACAAGGGCTTCCCATCATTTTACACACGCATTTCTTAAATACCACCACAGACCAAGCTTTTAAACAAGCCTTTATGCAGCCTGAAATTATCAGGAACACTGCTGCTTGATAACTAACGCAGATGTGGAAAATTCCCCCTTCATTTGAGTTTTGAAATATGACTTTCGAAGCCTAAAACGAACTCCCACTGAATCTCCTGAGTGGGGCATGCAAGGGGCTGACAGCCACTGTGCTCTGGCAGCTCACGAGTGTTTTGCTCTACTTAAAATGCCGCCTGAGTGCGGACTTCTAGCTTGGAGTATCCGAAATGAACCTTAGATTTTATGCTCACCTTCCTATTAAATGACATGGGGAACTTAACTCAGATTAATGCATGTTTATACATTTTAATTGTATATTAAAGTGTGTTTTGTGGCTACATAAGAAACATCAGTAGCATATTAACTTATATTAGCTTTAACAAAAAAACCCCAGCATTGACACATTTGCAATTATTCTGCAATTATATGAAAATTACATTACACGCTAATTGCTCTGACAGGTGCCTAATAGCTTCTCTAAATAGAGGGGGGAGAATTTACCCATGGGTATTCTCATTTATTTTGCTTGACCACCTTTTGCCTCTCCTTAAAACAATGAAACTATGGAGCAGCAATAACAAGTTTCTCTTCTGCTGAGTATTTTTTTCCCCAACACAAACCGATGTGCTCCTTCCTCCATGCCTGCCTCTGCGCGTCCCCCAGCCCTGTGCTGCTCGCTGGGGAAAGCCTTTCTACCTCTGGCAGCACTCCCACATCTCTAAAAGCTCTTCCAGATTTGTTCCCAAAGTGTCTATGGTCACAACTTCTGCCGCTTTTTCAGCGAACTGGGCCTGAGGAGGGACCTTGCCGAGCCCAGCACACGCCGCAGTCCTCGCTGCGATTGTATGAGCACAGCTAACGCTCCTGAGAAAACCTCCCACACCTACCCCAGCTACGAATGAGCTCACTCCAAGTACAGATAAACAAATCACTGCCTTTTTTTTTTTTGGTGTTATTTATCTCCATTACCTTGAAGACTCTCCTTACTAAGCAACCACACCATGAGGGAAAGGAATGGCCTTGTAAATCTGAGAGGTCCTGGCCGCTAATTTATAAGAGGAATGAAGCTAGAATGAAGCTGTAAAAACCGTTACATCAATGGAAAATGTTGCCAATAGACCAGACAAGTCTGCATGAAATGTGATTTACCCTGCTGACAGTTTTGCCATTGGTTGGTCTGGTACAGGACAATCTGGCTTCATGTCCTGCCTGCCAGTGCCACAGCCTTCCTTGGGCAGGCATCGGGCACACGCTGTAGGATTTCTTCTTCAGGCTACAGCAGCAGCATTTTTCCTGTCGGAAGGCAGAGCGCAATCAAACAGGACAAGATGCACGTGGTTTCCACGCCATCGGAGATGGAGTCTAAGAAAAAGCTGTTGCAAAGCAGTGACAAAGGGTACAGGAGAGACACCACTCACTGTGGATCTAAAGCTCCTCGCTGCTGGTGTTCAGTGAAAGCCTTTGCATATTTCCAAATTAATTTTTCATTGTTAGGCTTGCAGGTGTCAGCCAAGCAGCAGGTAAGTCCCCTGAACAGTCCCTTGTGAATCGTACACCTGCGAAAAGCCAGACAAACCCAGAAGAAAGAGCCTTTCCTGTAAGTGCAAACCAGCAGGTGCCATTCCAGTCAGCGCCAAGTGCTCTGCCACCCTTCCCAGAGACCCAGGCTCCCAAGCACTGCACCACCACAGCCCTCCACAAATTGAAATTTTATGTACACACTGTAATAGAACACCCATATGTTTAATACGGTCTCGTTGCGAAAATGCTTTCCAGACTTGTTTGCAAACACTATAGTACTGAAAAACAAATGCCAGCTCTCGCATTCAAACGAGCGTGCTGCCTGTAAAATCGTGACCTTCGTTTCGTCTATAGACAGCCACAGCTGTCAACCAGGATTATCTATACATCCCAAGGTGTATTTCATCTGAAACCACAGCGTTTCTTCACTGCACGTACGGATGACTGGGAACAAAATGAGTTTGTTCCCCCGTGACTGAAAGCTATTTGCATGACTTTCAGATATTTAGAGGTGATTTACAACTTCTGCATTCCCATCATGGATAGATCAACAGGAAAACTGTACTGTGTATGACAATTACTATCCTCAACATCTGTTTTATCCTAGAAATAATTTTCTGTAAAAGAAATTCTACCTTAATTATTAAGGCTGTCCTAATTTTGTTTTCCTTTAATGTTTGCTTTCAATGGCACAAGACTCACCTTCTTTATTAGGCATAGCTAGATCCTGTGACAGACCACTTGGTCACTTAGGAAGACACACACAGAGCTTTTTATAGTCTGTGCTACAAATCACACTTTTCTTAAAGAGAAGTTAGATGTTGACCGTTTTCTCTTTCAGCAAATATGAATTTTATGGGTAATTTGACCTGTGAAATTCCACTCAACGCCCGTCTCCACTGCAATTAGGCAAGGCAATAGCAGCTCTGTGGCACATCGACGTTAATTTTAACGCAGCCAGCTAGAGCAGAAAGAGTGGGGAAGGAACAGCGGCAGACCTCAGAGCACGTTGCACACCAGAGCCCGTGCCACCAAGACCTCACCCCGCAAGCAAGCTCACCCTAAGCAGCCAGGTGAGGCAGGCCACGCTGCAGCAGCAGCAGATCCACCACCACAGATCCACCAGCGACAGCCAGCAGAGCAAGAAGTCTTGTAATAAAATGCTTGGCTTCTGTTTGTTAACTTCTTAACTTTGGGTGGGTGTTGGGTTAGGAGGACGTGGAAGGTAACAGAAAAAAAGTCATTGAATCTTGCCTGGACAAGGTCCTGTGCAGCCTGCTGTAGGTGACCCTGCTTCAGCAGGAGGGTTGGACTAGATGACCCACAGAGGTCCCTTCCAACCCTACTATTCTGTGATTCTGTGAATCTATGGTCCTCCCTGACTGCCTTGAAGCACTTCTTGTGTGTGAACATAATTCAGGCTCGCTTCAGCACTCCTATAATTATATCTGTCCATGATTAATTACAATAATTTAAAAACGCACTTGAGTGACACTTCTGATGACACAAAACCTGTTTCTTCACAGAAAATGTCTCCAGCGGGCAAAGACTGGGACAAATATTCCACTCATTTATGCAGCTGAGGGGTCTGAAAACAAAAATACACCATGTTCTTTATTTTAAGCACATCCAAAATAACTAACTTCGACCAGTTCTCATCCTTTACTATTTGGGGAATTATCTTGCTCTGCTATTCTGCCTGGCAGTGCTCTTACCAGATCAGTCTTAATACTACATGAACATTAACTACAATACGTTGCAATTGCACTGGGTTCAGAACATTTTGTTCCCAATTTCCTCCTCACAGCCTTGTTTATGCTTTGGGTATTAGTATTCAGAAGTTGAGCATTCTTGCCAAGCTTACTCCAGGGACTTCTAATGGCTCTGAAGCCTAGTCTTTCTTCCTAAGACATTAATGGATAAGCTCTGCAAAGCAAGCCTTTGCCTCAGCGTTAACTAAAGGTGTAACTCAAAACTTTGCTTCTAGCTCAGCTCTCCTACACACCCGAAGAGAGTAAAGCTATTTATAAACCACCTAACACAAACACTCTTACCAATATCGCAGCAATACAGCCCCAGACATCATCCCATCTTTCCCGGTGGGTTGTACAGCCAGTGCTGACGTCCAGGATGCTGCCACAGGAGCCAACCTGCCGGAATGAAACGTGTGTCTAAGGGACTGCAGGGACCGCAGTGCACGTACTCCCTAAGGAAATGCCATAAGCTTGCAAGGAGGAACTGAAGCGCAGGTGCTGTTGGCTCCTGGGGTAGTGAAGCAGTGGTGATGCAGCAGATGGGAGGTCCCACCACCCCGAGATGCTCGTCACTGCTGGGGAGCACGGTTGCATGACAGGGCAGACTGCACTCTGGCTAGACAAGCTTGAGAAGTATTCGATGGCAATGGCAAGCCTGGGTTGGACAATAACCAACGTCTCTCAGAGCTCACTGCAGTCTTCTTTATTCAGATATTTAGGCTGAACTCCAACATCTTCCACTGCCAACGGCGTGTCCTACCACCTTCTGCTGAATGCTCAAGGAAGTCAGCAAATCCAGTGAAGTACCCAGTTTTTCAGATGAACCATATCCCTCCCCCCTCCCTCCTTTCCCTCCTGTTTTACATTGTAGTAAAATTATTCCCCGTGTCTTAAGTCAGCTTCAATGACTTCAGAAAACCTCTTTTACTACTTCATCTATAAATTTGCACTTTGATCAGCAGCTTCCCCACCCATGTTCAAGCTGGTTTTCTCATGTTCTCTTTGAAATGGTTTCTTTAAACGAGTGCAGTATCTCTAGCACCATCGGCTGAGCAGTTTGGTGCAAACGTCCTGTCATTCATTAGGCCGTACCGGGAAAATCAAGTGTGCAAAAGTTATGAGAAGGGGGGAGGGCGGCGAAAAAGAGACTTGTTAATAGCATTGTCCCAGATTTTATCGTTCTTCAACTCAAATTTAGCAGCAGCTGGAAATTCAGCCTCTCATACACACCAAGCCGTTCATTCAGTATTTTGGAAGCGAAATATGTATGTCCAAAATAAGGGAGAAGCACAGAAATGGAAATGAGATCTGCTCAAAATGTTCATTATTTCTGGAGTAGTTTTGAATTTTTTCCATATGCCTCTCATATACAACACTGAGTGATTAATTAAAGCAAACAGAGTGCATTAGAAGTAAAAAGCACCATATGCACGCTTACAATTCAATACACATGAGAAATCACTTCTATATGAGAAAAAGCCCTGAAAGCTGCCGTTTCATTTCGGCTTTGAATCTGCGAACACTGGTGAAAACTCTTCAGGCACTGGCCAGCATGCACAATGCTTTTTTAGTCTCCCTTGTATATATTGTAAGAGACCAAAATCAAGCTGTGTAGCTTAACAGAGAAGAGTCTTATGAAAAGAGATGTGAAATTACTACTTTTTTAGTTCAATCACATTGCAATAAGCTATCAGAAAAAGCAAACACTGAAGTGCTGTGGGTTTTCTCGAGTGGCAGATACAGCTTCATTACTGCTTCCGTAGTTCCTAATTCTCTGTTAAAACTCAAATAACTGCTGGGGGTGATGCTTTCGGAACTGGATGAGGCTGAAGGTACAGCACTCACCAGCAGTTTGTGACTGATAAATGCGTATGGTCTGTCCAGCTTTGTCATCAGAGCATCTTAAAACCTGTGCAGCATTTACGATGACGGATGTCTGTTGCTTTCTAGAAATCACACAGATTTATCAGGCAAGGATCTCCTTCTGATTGCAATATCTCCCTTCTCTCGGAAGATCAGCATGCTTTTGTGAAGTCAGAAGCTTGATATGCAACACGGAGATGTTTAACTATCACTTGAACAGAAACTGTGGAGCAACTTTCCATGTCAGACAAAACCAGCACGGCACTCCCCAAAATGCTGTATTCTCGTAACAGCACTTGTGCTTTCTAAAGCCTACACTGATCAAGAGCCACACGGTAAAATCCAGGACTTATGGCATGACATTTTGATATCACACGATGCAGAGAGCATTGCTTCAACAGTATTCCTAGAGTTCCATTGCAGAGCCCTGCAGAACTCGAGTGGTTTGTTTAAAAATATGGGCTATATATCAATCAAATTATACCAAATGGACCATATTATATAGCAAGGGTTATGACTGATAACCAGCTTAGGAATACGTTGTCCACAAGAGAAGTATAGGAGTATTGATGTATACAGTAAGTATAGTCATTAGAAGGCATTGAAAAATAACTGCCTACTCCTGTGCTTACAAAGAAATCAAGGCAACAAACATGACTTTGGAAGTAGGAAAATCAGATGTAACTCAAAGATCAATAGAAAGGCAAAGACTTAAATTAGAAAGACTGTGACACTAATGCAGGATAATACTGTCTTCAGCTGTCAACGGTGAGAGTGGAAACTCTAGGATGGTGGTAGTCAGATTCACAAAATGAAAACCTAAACCTTCCATGTGAAAGTAACAGCAATCAGAATTACTTTGAAAAATAAATTCATGTCAGAGGCAAAACAAATCAAAAGCATTAATGAGAAAATTAGAGGATTTGAAGGAACTAGCTGTAAGGCATTCAAATATCTCATTTTTGTTAAGAAGCGAGGTCTTGTTTACTCCATGTCAGAGAGTAAATAACATAGTGAAGCAGCATTACAGTAAAGCTACTTTAATGCTACATTATGGTATGTTTAGTTTGACTATTGTAAATCTCCTTCCGTGCTTCTTAGTAGTTACTTAATGAAAAACAAGCAGAAAGATGTGTATTGCTATCATACGTGTTCCTACAGCATCTAGAAACCCGAGTGCCACTGCGGTAATTTTTATTCCAACATGAGAAAAAGACAGTTTCTGCGTTGAAGCAGAAATCATCTTCATCAATCCCACTGCAGCCACTAAAAACACAGTATTTTTTTCTTATGATAAATAAATCTTAAAATATTCATACTCCAGCAAAATTCTTTTCTTAAACACATAAGTAACTATGTAAGTCTATCCTCCATTATTCAGACATAACTGACATTTTCTGGGCAGGGACTCCGTGACTGAGGCCAAACAAATAAAAGCATACTTGTAAACAGAGGCTTAATTTCATGGAAAAGCCATCTAGAAACAGTTTCTGAAACCTAAGGTTTTTCTAGCAAGGTATCTTTTCTCGGAAAGCAGCCATTAGCTGGTACCTGATAACTGTAAGAACAAGAAACACGTGCAATGTTATTTTGCCTGGGTGTACCTTCTTATTTTTGCATTTTAATGGTTACCCCTTTTTCTGAAGCTATTTGTAGTTTTTGCACTGTGCAATGGTTACAATCCCCACAATTTAAGTACGAACCTCATGAAAAACTACTGCCTTCTGTGGTTAAACGTCACCCTCTTCTATCCTGCTACATTGCTAAATTACTCCATTTTATGCACAAAATATCCGTCACCTTCCATGTCAAATCAGGCTTTAGCACGGTATATTATGCCTCTGTACACAACAGCAGGGGCAAGAGAAGTGTTGATACTTTACTGAGCTAGCAAGCAAGCCATTACTTCAACTTTTTCCTGTACAGCTTGTCAAGTCTCTCAAGTTAAGTTTTACATAAAATGTTCAATTTTTGCACAGCAGACCAAACAACTTGTCTGAAACATGGCTTCAATTAAAGCACTTCAGCATCTCATCTCTGCACATGCAGGATTCTGGTAACAAATTAAAAAAAAACCAACACAGGAGGGACCGGTCTCTAGATGCGAGACAACGGTGATCTGCTGAAGGAAAAACAGAGTCAAGAGAGTCACGCAGCCACCAGCAAGGAACGAAGGAGAAGCATAAAGCCAAGCTACAGACATCCAGGCTGAAAACCTTTTTCTAATGGGATCATCCTTCATCTCCCAAATGAATAAAAAAATCCGCTACAGGGATTGCACTTGGCATACAGTGGTTGCCTTCCTGCTCTGCGCAAGATAGGCATTTTGCTATCATGATCCAGATGGTCCTGTGAAGAGCTTTCTAAGGAGAAGGTAAAGTAGAATTAGCTCACTCCTAAGCATGCTGCTGAACATCTACTTCAGGCTCCGAAAGCCCCAGATGTCATAGACAGATACGCATTAACGTCAAGAGACCGCGCACAAGTGTGGCAGTAATTATAAAATAGCCACATCCACAACTGCTTGGACGCTCTGTTTGTATAGACCAGTTAAAATACTTCTCAAACTATTAAAAATCATTAGGCGAAGCTCCACAGCAACCTTAGAGGAGATGCGAGCGCTACACCAACCTCCCACCAGCTGGGATGTGCTCTGGAGGCTGTCAGCCCAGGCTGGAGCACGCCTTTTCAGAAGCTAGCCAGTCCGCATTTAAAGAGGGTTACACATGTGAAAGCTATCCACAAATCCAGGTCGACATGTCTAACCAATTTCATCTGCGAAAAGACAAAAGTGTTTCATCTAAACATCAGAGTTGACACACATGCCTGCTTTTTAAATACCCAAACTTCATTTAACTGCAAGTTGAACGACACATACCGGAGGTACAAGGGAGAAGTTGTTCGCAGTAAAAGTCCGAACAAGATGAGATGAAAAGAAAGTCCTTTGGCAAATGAGTGACAGGTCCAGAAGAGAAAAATGGAATGACTGATTCTTCACCTTCCATCGCTGGAAACAGCAAAGGGTCTGGACAGTTCTCCAGTCTTAAAAAACAACCATTTCAAAGATTTATCTGAGCAATACTCCATAATTCAGAACTGGAGAGCGTTAAGGGAAAAGCTACAAAAACATATTAAGGCATTAGAAAGTAGGACCACAGAGAAAGATCTGCAGAGGTCAAACTACTTAGTTTATCAAAGAGAAGGTGAAAGGGGAATTTTGATCACAGCTTAAGAACCTAAAAGGATAATGAAAACCTGCTACAGTGAGCACTTCAACCTAGAGACAAGCGTATATCAATTTCCAGGGGTTACAAGTGGAAAAGCACCAGAATCACACAGGAAAAAAGAAACTCTTGAAGTAACGGTGTGGATAATTAACGACTGCAGAAAACTACCAAAGGTTCTCATGGACGCTCTGTTGCCAGAGGTGTTTAACACAAGACCGAGTGTTTCTCCGCAGGAAGAGTTCCAGTTCAACTGGAGAGACTGGAGCTGAATTAGCTCAGAGAAATCCCACAGCCTATGTTGTGCACTGCTCAGACGAGGGGGACCCCAGCCAAAAAACCACCTTTGCACTAATGTTTTTTTGTATGCTATTAGAAAGTACACAGAAACACTCCAGGTACAGAGTATTTCCACTGAAATACTTGTCACGGCTAAGAGTGCAAGGGCCAGCAGCAAGCAGGCAAACATTCTTGCCACTGCTGCAGGAACCATCTTACTCCTTTCTGAACAGATTCAGAGAGAAGCATCTGGTGACAAATTTCCGTGCCTCATAATCCATCTCTACTCTTTGCAGAGGGTCAGGGACCAGACCTGCTCCAACGTCAGTACCGAAGATAATTACAGTGTTCAGAAACACGCAGGTTGCAAACGTGCGCTCCTCTTCCACCACCTGCTTCCATGTCTGCTCCACCTCCCTAGAGCACCTCTGCTCCACCACTGACAGGCTGGCTGAGAGCTGAGACAGTTTGCTCAGCAGCTCTCCCAGGGGCAGCTGCACAATTGGCCACCACCAGCCCCATCCAACTCCAATCACATTGCACTTCATTGATTCATTAAGGTAATCACTACTGTCATGTCATGTGCTCATTACAAACAACAACAAATTAGTCAAAACAAGTTTTGCCTTCTGAGCAAGTGTATCAAATACATTAATCAAAAGTTGGTTGGCTGTTTCAGGCACTCGTTATCTGTGTGCCATTTATATAACAAAAAGCAAACATACAAGCAACTTGCCATCAGTCAGTTATTTCATTTTTCCATGATGAGTTCTAAAATTTGCAAATTAAACAAACAGTGGTGCTCCTGATTTGTGAGGAAGGTTTTGACCAAAAATATATTTCATCCACTGGCAAGTCTGTTTTACATCCAACAACTTGTCAGTTGTCAAAAACCCTGCCAAAGGCTATAATTGATGGTAGAAAGCAAAACCAATATAGAGAAGCCAAAATTTTCACATTATACACAAGAAAAATCACACCGGCCATAACCAAGTTGTTATCTACGAGTGAAAAATGCTTGTACGTGAACTTGATCTCAATTCAAAAAGCATCCTTTGCCCAAAGAAGCACTTCATACACCGCATCTAATCAGATAGGTGCAAAATTATCACATATATATATATGAAGTTCTTCATACTGTACCTGAATTTGGTGTCCTCTACTAGCACAGCAGACCATTAAGGTCTGCAGACTACGTAACAAAGCAAAGGAGCAGTGCCATGGCAGTTTAAATCTGAGCAGCTGTGAACAATTCTCATTATGTCAGCTCTGTGTTTCTGGCAGCTGATGCACCGTCATCCAGGTCTCCAACCGCGTGTCAGCCTTCTCATTTAAAATCCACCCAAGAGATTCAGCCAGATACCCACAGAACTGTCTTCGCTGACAGTGATTCCCTCTATTCTGAAGATTAGCAAATTAAAATAATTGTGTGAGTGACTATTACCTCTAAAGAGGAAACGTTAATTCTTTGCAGATTGAAGTCAATGCATTATTTATTACTTGCCATGGTACTACTCATGTTTTCTCGAAATGGGATTCAGGGCAGGGGATGCTCCTAAAAGCCCATCAGGATACCGTAATTTGCTGCAGGTGCTCACTGTTTTATACAGCTCATTTTACACCATCCTTTGATTAGTCATAACAAGCTACCTCCAATGCAAAAGGTGATATTCTTTGGTTCCTCAGAAAGCACCAGAATACAAATTTCCAATTATCTTTGGCCTCATGGATGACAGAACAAGCTGCACTAGGCAAGCAGAGACTGTTGTATCGCCGCGGGTGGACCAATGTACATGGTCCTCTGGGTTGCTGAGGCTCTCCTTGACATGACAAGGAGCAAGACAGTGACTACCCAGCAGCCTCCTGCCATTCACTGTCCTGCAAGCAACGTACCTGCAGACCAGAAGAAAAGGTCTGCACTAGATATTGGGACAACCAAGAGTTTGCATGCTCTGATCAGCTGTGGGGCTGGCAGAGGGGCACACTTCCCACTGACTCCAAGCAAGCAAAATATAGCACATCATCTGCATAGAATCATTTAGGTTGGAAGAA
>Ga0181612_100213_pt1 | contig 48411 bp, 25 predicted proteins | sample HoacroProtozoa21_FD_119630 | JGI IMG/M metagenome (GOLD analysis project Ga0181612, IMG submission 119630) | Hoatzin crop microbial communities from Cojedes, Venezuel. Combined Assembly of Gp0051906, Gp0051904, Gp0051908
ACATCTGTGTGACTGTATGCAAGTCTATGCGTATGTAGATGTGTAAGTGAGAACATGGCCCTGACCCTGAACCAAGCATCCCATCAGCAGTGCAGGGCTTTTACAGGCCCCAAAGTGTGTCTGCACGGCCCAGGGTGTGTTACTGAGGACAATATCTTGAATATGCCAAGCAGGGAACAGCAGTGGAAAATACCACATTGCTAAATCATATCATGGGCTGTTGCCTAAAAACTCGGGTGTAGGACTGGAGGGCATTTTGCTTTCCTCCTTGGATGGGACAGAGAGAGGTTTGGTTGCATGTAGTTGTAGAAATAGGTTTGAAGTTTTTGGTGTCCAAGATACCCCTTTTTAGCAGTACCCGAGTCTTGCGTTTTGAACATCATTGGTGTGATTTGGTTTAGAAAAAATGTTGCTTTATTCTGGTGCGGTTTTTTTTTAGCCCGACACATCCTGGGCGTGCTCTTTTAGGTTGTGGTGGCTCATTGAAGCCAATGGACTTCCCATATGGCCCATATGCTTTCCATCTTGAAGTCACCAGCCCGATCCCCATTTCCCTCTCCAGGTCTTGGTGGCTTCAGCCAAGTCTTTGCTATCTGATGCAGGCAGAGCGTGACTTTCAGGTGTGCGTCACTGACCTTTTTAAACTGGAGGTTGAAAAAGCAAATTCGTGTTCCGGAGACGGCCTCCACTGTTGGGAAACTTAACGCAATGAGTATAAACCGCTAAACACGCAGTGTTTCTGGATTAGTGATGCAACAGGGTGTGCCATCGGGCTGCTTGACCGAAACCATTTTCCTAACTCTCACGTGAAGTGCTGGGAGTGAAAAATAAAAAAAGCTGACCAAGGTTGGAAGAGAAGTCTTTAAAGTAATTAGTTGTGTATGAAGAAAGGAGGTGCTTGTCCCATAGTGCAAGAACTAAGGGCAGGTGTTCACCAAGTCTCGTGGCACAGAAGCTTTCCAGAGCATTAGGAGGTTTAAAGCAAACAAAAATGGTTTACGTGTTGGGTTAAATTTATTGCTGCTGTGGAGGTCAGCAGGGGACAAAAAGAGATTAGACCAATTCGTGGAAAAATAGGTCCTTCTGTAGCTATTAAAAACCCTGGGCCAGATGCAACCGCTGGCTCAGGAAGCTGCCCAAGTGCTGATTGTCAGAGCCATGGCACAGCCACTTCTGCGTGACCCCCCCTTTCTGTACGGGTTTCCAAAACAGCCGTTATTGCTCCTCGGAGAGACCGACATGAGATCGAGCTATTCGGACCGATCTCCTCTGATTTTGATGTTAAATTTTTTTTTTTTTAAGTTCAATTCAGGAACTAAGAGACAGGGGGTTTTACCCGGTTTTTGATGGCACTTGCTAATGCTGGCATGCTTTTGTTGGGAAGAAAGTAGACATAGTTTATATTTTCTTGCCCTTAGTACCCCGGTGGTGGGAATAGTTTGACGCTATTCATTCAAATTTGACAGGTGATTGCTTCTGTAAATGAATGCACTCAGATCATAATTGTTGCAACAGAATTGTTTGATTACCTGGCAGTAGCCTCTTTCTCTCTGATAGCTTTTGGATCACCTGTTTGCTGAGAGCATTTGACAGTCCTCATGTTTATTACCCAATTGAATGTCAGTAGCAATTGCAGCTAAAGATAAACGAAAATGCAAGTACTTGTTGACCTTGACTTTTTTCCACAAGATATTGGACTTGATGGCTCTATTGCTGTTGAACTGATAAGAGTTATAAACAGTAGTTGAAGGAAAATGTTTTATTCCCAGAGGAAAATACCACGCTGCTGTGGGAAATGGCATCTGACTAGCGCTCTTTGCCAAATTTGCTTGGTTCACCTTCATTTAGGCTGTGGGAAAATAAAATACAAATTTCCCCTTTTATGACTTTAATATCCCTGCAAACATGAATTCCTGTGCTCTTTGTAAAGTTCTGTTGGCAGACTGCGCCAATAACATACAGCAAGTGCGAGACCTCGCCGTGTTTTATGATGTGCTATAATGAGGATTCTCAATTCTTCCTCATTTTCGGGCTGATTTGATAATTACAGAGAGGGAGCAGAGCTTTCTTATTCTATTCCATGGGAAGCTTAGTATGTCTATAACCAGCAAAGATTGAGAAATGTGTGGCTGCAGGCGTGTCTTACCAGAGCGGGGCCGTGCAGGTGGGAGGGCAGCCGGGGGACGAAGACAAAGTTATTGCAGGGGTGGAGGGACGATACTTTGGTAGGTCTTGCTTGCACCTGCTTTTTTGGACAGGGTCCCAGGGGGATTCCCTTGCAGTTTTTTGAGAGGAGGGGGCCAGCTTGGTGTCGCTCATCCCAGCTGCATTCAGGGGATGGGAGGGATGAGCGTATTTTGCTGATATAACCCCCCACTTATATGTATTTTATACATAGATAGATTTCTTTTTCATGTCTAATCCTGCTCCAGTATGAAACCCGAAAGGAAGACTTTGGTGGAAAGAGGAACAGGCAATAGGCTTTGAGATCTACCAGGATGAAAGTCATTGTATAAACATAATACATAAAGAGCAGGAAAGACCGTGGAATTACATTGTTTAAAACATAAGTCCTTCTTGTCTCAGCAGCTGCTCTGATAAACTCTGTACAGTATTGTAGGAGCTTGTTAAAGCTGAAACTGAAATACAGGATTAAGCAGTGCAGTAACAGTTAGCAGAATCAGACTAGTAATCTTATTGCATTGTATTTTTTTAAGGTAAGAATAAGCCAGCATTACATTATATGTTTGTGGGCGAGGGGGCATTCTTTAAGGGATTAATTAATAGGATCAACACTGTAAGATGCTGACATCATTTTTTCTAAGCACATTGATGCACACGGGCTTTTCTTTTTTTTAATTTTTTTATTTAAATTTGTGAATGAGATTGAGGACCTTCTCTGGGTGATCAGGGCAGCCGCTGCGGCTTTCCGCGGTGGCGGAGCCACCTGTCATCATGTAGTTCATCGGGGACCGCTCCTCGCTGGCCTGGTGACCCAGTAGTCAGTGCTGTGCAAAAGAAATACGGGAGGGAGAGGCCCGATGTCTTTTCTCTCCGAGCTGGTAGGGGGTTGCAGGGCTGTGACTAAGCAAGTGCCTGACACTGCTCTGGCGTGTCTTGGAGGGACAGTGTCGCTGGTAAAACTGTGTAGGTCTCTGGCTTGTCTCTTTAGCCATAATGCCTGCTCCATGTAGCCTTTGCATCTTGCCTTTGGCACGCTGGAGTTTTTGCTGGTAGGGCTTGGGAGGTGGGAAAGGACATGGGAGAGCCTGGCCGAGCATGGGACGTGCCGTGGGAGCAGTGTCACATCAGGGCAAGCGCTATCTCCCCCGGGCCCCCTGCCACCCTCCGGCACTCTGCGGCTTGGGAACTTCCTCATCGCCAGCTGGTATCTCTGGCATTTAATAGCCACGGATGATATATATATATTCTCATGTATTTTATTCTCTATTTTCTTCCTCTTGAGCGTTGAAAATCTCACACAGAGTTTGCAGGCAGTTTTTTGTGGTTGCTTTTTGCAGAACCATAATGTGGAGGTGTCGGAAAGAAGAACCATCATATAAGTAAATTAAAATATAGTAGGGGTAGCTGTTTCAACTTTGTTTTTCCATGGCTTATCCTGTGCCACAGGAGAGCGATGGCCCTTGCAACACTGATACTGTGTGCTGTCTCAGGGCTGTAAATTCATGTTTTGCAGAAGGGCGGGAGAAGACCTCTGAGGAGGCTCCAGTTATGTCCTCAGAAAAGAGCTAAAAGTGGTGGACGTAACTTAACTGATTCTTAAAGCTTCCTCCAGCTCTTGGAATAGCAGTTAGTGTCACATGGATGCATGCTAAAAATACTCTGGAGTCTGTAGCGTCCTGATGGACTTCAGAAGAAGGCATATCTTAGCTCTGTCTGGTCAGCAAGTGAAGGTCATGGAAGCACAGCTTGTAGGGTGGAGAACCTTTTGTTGCTCTCGTTGCCATGCCAAGAGGATCTCCTCCCTCCCTGGCACAGCACTGAGGAAGAAACCCCACTGTGGTGCCTCTGCTTGGTGCCCTGGGTTATACGCGTGCACTTCTGCATCGACTGCCTTCCTGACGCAGGGGAAAGAGATAATGCGGTCCGTATTAGCTGAACAGCTTGAAGTAAAGTGTCATCGTTTAAAATTGTGTTCAAGTTTCTTTCAGGGCACGGCACCGTCAGAGTGTAACAGCCCCTTGGTAAAGGGTAGGGGATAAGATGCAGGCAAATTACAAGGGGTGGAAAAAAAGCAACAAAGCAGGGTTGAAACGTTATGCTCAAGCCATACTGCTCCTCCTTTTTCTGCTTGGTAAAGTGTCTCCTATTTATGCTCTCCTGTACCTGGCTGTGGCAGTGAGGATGCCCTAGGAGAGGCTTTGGTGCAGGATTCTGCCCATTTTCTTTTTTTCTCTATCTGTCTGGACTAGCCTGTGCAAATTCTGTGTGAAGCCGGCTGTGTAAACGCAAGAACCGTGGTGATACCATTTCGGTATCACTGTCAGACAGACTTGGTCCCATGCTGTAGTTTTGTCATGGGCTGTAGGTGAAGCAAGGGGCTGTTTTGTCTGTTGGTGAGCAGACTGAGCCACGAAATCTTTGCATGTCAGTATAGAAATATTTATAGTTCTTGCGTCTGTTTGGTTGTGTACATGCTTGGATGTGGCTACCTCCCGCTATTACACGTTTTTATTCTGTGAACCTGACAAGAAAGGTGGTACAACAGTCACCCGTGTGAAGTAGAGGGCTTTTATAGGACCTTTTGTATTTCCCTTAGAATGAGCATTAAGTTCCTTGGCGTTACAGCTACCAGAAACAAATTAGCAAGCGACACTAACATTAGCCTCTCACCACAGATTTAATCCAGCTAAAAAACCCCTGAGGTGGTCGTAATTTACCAGGTTGAACTGCAGACTGGTGAACAGAGAGGGCTGGTGGAGCCACATCATCCAGAAGTGTAAAGTTGGTGACTTGCTTGAATTTAATCCCAATAAAGTTGGTGACTTGCTTGAATTTAATCCCAATAAAGTAACCAGCAAACAGTCTGCAGGAATGCAGGCTGCAGCAGGAGAAGCATGGAAGTTGTAACATGGGTGTATCATCTCTTCCCCACGATTAATCATATCGTATCACTGAAGAGTATTCACAGATATGCAATTTTGCAGCATGGCTTTCCAGATATAATGATTTGATATAAATTAGAATTTCCTCAAACAAGTGAATTGAAATTCTGTGTGTTATTAATACACAAATTTCATGAACTGTTGCAGCTGATGTAGCTGAGGTGGCAGCATTAAACTTAAAAGTGCCTCTCAAAAAGCCAAGTTGATAGTAAACATATTAATACTCAATTAAAATTAATAATAAATTTACTTGAGTGTTGGAGGTTAGCCAGGGATGGATCTGGAGTTGTATTAGGTATATCGTACTGGTCTGAATACATCGTACACTGTTGCAGAAGCATTGTGCTAATTTTAGCTTACAAAGAGGATGAAGATAAACTGCCTGCTGCTAGTTTGCCATATGCTATCCTGGTGATAATATTCAAGTACAAAATATTCTGCAGAGGGTCTTATTGTTTCAGTAAAAGAAAAGTGGAAAAGAGTTAAGCAAATTTCTGCTCCGTAAATGTATACAAAATAATGAAATAAAACAAATCTCAAATGCTGGTAGATGAGATCTGTGAAATTTGTTTTGGTTTTATTTGCTTTCATGGGAGTCAACAATTTGTTTTAGTATATATTTGATCCAATTGTATCCATTTCTCACATGTAAATCTTAAAATCAATCTAAATAAAAATCGATCTTCGTTCTGGTAGGCAGAAATATAGTCCGAGTTGCTCCTAACGAGTTAAGCCTCCCATCCTTCAAGTTTAGTGCAGGAATAAAGTCTCTGCTGAGCTGATTTTTCAGGAGCTTTCTCCTTTTGCTTTGCTTATTTAAAAACACAAAGCATATTCCTGTTTGCATACAGGGAGGATTTTGCTTCTGTGGCTTCATCGAGAAGTATTTGCCTTCTCCATCTGCACCAGCTGCCAGGAGAGGGGTGCATGGGGAGGGGGTGCCCCGGACCCCCGGGCTGCGGAGGGCTGGGGGGAAGCTTTGCATTAGCAAGTGGTGAAAAGCTTGACCTTCGAGTGACCGGAGTCAAGCAAACCCCCCGCCGAAGGGTCCCATTTGGACACGGATACCTGTGGGGTGAGGGAGGAGATAAAGGAAGGGGGAGGAAGATAAAGTAATCCCATTGAGCTGGGAACTTCTCAGATATTACAAGTGAGGGAATGCCAGGAATAATAAAAGAGTGGCAATATTTGCTTGCCCCCCGTATCTGTGTAATGTCATTTCCAAAGGGCTGGAGTAGATAATAGCAAATGCGCTTTCAAGTATCAGATCAATCTCTTGAAGTGATGGGGAAGCTGGATGCTCTGATCTGGCGGGTGCTGGAGAGTGTAATACAATCTTTGTCGCAGCAGAGAGAATTGTATAAATGGACAAAGATCCACTGATTACATCTTTTGCTAAAGTGTTAAGTAAAAGATCTGGCTATAAGAGATGGCAGGTCTACTATTGTCCGATCTTCTGACTTGTTTTTATAAGGGTTTTCACAGGAACAAATACCAATTACCAAAATAAAAGCAAGCGGTGTGGCCGGTCCATATCATGGTAGGACACATGCTCTTGAGTCAGTGTGGGCAGGAAGCTTGGCAGGTCTGTCCCCTACCATTGCCATTGCAACTTTATCTCTCCAGTTCATTGTTTGCCACTGAGTGCTTGAAATTCCAGTTTCCAAGTAAAAGCTTCCTGTTTGTTGCATTTACATTCAGTTTGGTAAGACATAAATTTAGCTATCTATCAAGGAGGCCCTTTTTTTTTTTTTTTCCTCAAGTAAGGCAAAATAGGAAGAAGAAATTAATTCTGATTTGATGATAAGAGGTAGAATTCTGCATTTTCCCAGATTCTCAGTGGAAGGAAGCATGAGGTTGTATCCTCTTGATAAGGTGATGGATGGGAGCTAAATTCAGCCTTCCCATCCTGAGTAATTTTAGAAGGGGCCCTGAAGTCCAGATCTTGTTTAGAAACAGAGATGGGCATATTCAGCCTCCATTAGCCATCATTTCCTTGCGATAGCCTCGCTGCTTGTAAGTTTTTGCTGTTCTGTGCAGTATTCAAAGCTAATAGCGTGCATATTCTTGTAGCCGTCTCAATCCTGAATTTCCCTCCGGAGAGTTTCTGTTTCTCTCCATTGACTGTGGAGGGACTCGGGGAGGACTAATCGCCTCGCTAAGACACTTAGCTTGGCAGTCTGACTTAAATGATTATAGTAAGTAGCGATGCATCTGTGCTAAAACTTCGCATTTCTTTAGGAAGGAAATGTTTGCTCTATGTGGAGAGGCAGAATAAAGCATTTTGTACTGTTGAAGGTTAGAGGAGTGGGCTTGGAGGTTGTGTGTGTGGGTAAGGCTGGGTCCTCTGCAGGTCCTGAGCATGCTGGCCTCAGCATCTCATGAAACTCGTTGTCCTTGCTGGCCAGTGTCGGTAATCTGAAGTGTTCAAAACTCTTGACATGCATAGGGGGGGGAAAAAAAAAAGTAGTTTTAATATTACTCATGGGAGGGGGCAGTGTCTGTATTCCCATGCCTTGCTCTCCGGAGGCCAGGTTTCAAGCTTTCTCTGCCATCAGGAGGTTGTTCGCTTAATCGATGCATGTGTGGTTTTGGTGGAAGATTTTCACATGACTCTGGGAGCTGGGGGCTCAAATATAAAACCTGTCTGTTGGGCTTGTGAAACCTGGTAGCAACGCTTTGCTCAACTTCCAACTAAACAGCTTTGAGGTCTTTCATGAGATGAAAGGCTCCATGGGTGAAGCCTTGAAACTGTCTGTTGCTGAGTTGATGTAGAAATGACCACATTCAGACAACTCGGACCTTTGCTTTGTTGTGCTGTTTGGGTGGGGGATCCTTTGTCTGCTGGCTTGGCAGCCATTGGGACTTCTCTCCACGTACTGTCCTTGTCTGCTTTTAAATGTAAAACCAGAGTTAAACCTACTTCCACTCCAAACTAACAAGATGCACGTTTGGTCCATTTAAACACGCTAATACGCATTCAAAAAGGCTCGTTTGTCTGCTTTGTTTTGTAGTCCTATTTGTAGCAGTCACTAGCAGATGAGGTGGAGAGTCTTTTTAATAATTTTTATGCAGAATATAGAACTCTTACTTTCATATTGAAGTCGGCTTTGGATGTCGTCCTGAAAAATATTTCCAGACTGTTCACCGTGACCCTGCTGTGCCCCAGAAACATTAAATTCAGGGCTTGTCTCCTTGGGAGGCTGTGAGTGTAAAGCCTGGGGATGGTGCTGGGTTTCGAGTGCTAGAGGTTTGCAGGCGTGGAGGGAGGGCAGGTTACCGGCAGCGGCAGCGCAGGCTTTCATTCAGCACCTTGTCCATGTGCTTTATCTGGGATCTTGAGAGATGGCTCTCCAGGGTAAACCTGGGGAATGGAGCTGAGTGATGCGCTTCCAGGGATGCCCGGGTGGAGGCTTCCTCGCGAGCTGTTCTGCTTGCCCCATAGGAGTCCTAACCTGCACAAATCCCTGCAGTGCCTCGCAAAGTTGGCTTTCCATCACACTTGTTGACTGCTTTGAGACTTCAGCCTCCTCATTGATATCTCTGTGCCATGGGGCGTAGAAACTTCTGTTGTCTTTGAGCTAACGTGTACAGCACCCGCCATCCTGAGCCTCTCCTTGCATGTTCTTGCATGAGATTCATATGCAGCCTTGGATGTGCAGAAAGCCTTCTGGGCTGGTGAGAGGTGAGCGTAAGGGAGAGCCTCCACGTGGTCATACAGGCAAGAGCGTATTGCCCTCTCCAGGTCTGTTTTTGACTTGTTCAGATCACTGCTGAGATCATATCCATTGCAAATATGCTTGTTGTGTCAAAGTCTTATCCATAGGAGAGGTTAAATAAAGAATAGGTAAGAATGCTCTTTAGCCGAATTTTAAATTTCAGCCAGAGATTATAGATGAAAATCTTTGTCTTCCCTTCTCACCTGCCTGATCCATGATTTGCAGGTGAAGCTGTTGAGGCAGTTAAAAGAAATGACAAAACTGAGAGTTGCTTTGCACAGAAAAGGGCAGCCTGATTAGCACTGGTTCAGAGGCTGACATTGTTGGTGACTGTTCAGGTAATTGGCAGATATTTGTGAAAGTGTTTTCCAGTCTCAAGAGAATTGCCAGTTTTGGCATCGATGATTATTGCTCTGTAATTGTGATTGGAAAGAGTGTGGGTCTGTGACTAGAGACTTCCTTTTCTGCCTGGGAAGCCTTGGTGACCCAGTCTGAACGTGGGAGGAACGTGCCCCCAGGTTGTAAGTGGTCAGCTGTACAGCAAAAGGTGTGTACGGATGAAGCAAGCAGTTCCCAAACAGTTGGAAAATTGTGTTTCCATTCTGCTCAACATGCGATGAGCTTACTAGAAGAGACTCATTCAGATTGATAATGAAAACTGGAAATAGTATTTACTGGGATTTATTTGACAAATCTGATAATTTGGATACAGGTTTGCAAGTATTTTCTTTCCTTTTTATGCACATCTGAGTGTACGTGTCTGTATGTGTATATTACAAAACTAGCCTGGTCTTCATCGAAATAGCCTGCTAATGTTTTGCCTACCTTTATCAAGACGCAGCATGAAAGGACGACTCTGATTCATATTTTTTAAGGGATGTTATTCTGACCTCAAAAACTGATACTTCCTTAGCCAGTGCCAGAAAGTCCTTTCTGTGGTTTCAGTCCCCATTTCTTTAGCAATTAAGAATCGAGTGGCATCAGATTAACAACTGATTTTAATAGCCACTTCAGCCACCTTCGTCATGGGGAGGAAGCGTGCAGGGCTTCTGCAGAGCCTCAGAGCTCTGCGCTTTGACCTCAAGTGACCAGGCGCAAAAACCAGTGCAACTCTTGAACGGAAAGGTCTGCATCATTCAAACTGTGCTGACTCTTGTCCAAGAACACACTGTTTACCTGTTCCTTCCAAACTGGTCAATCTTCTGCAAGACCGAGATCTGATTTTTTTTTTTTTTTTTTTTTTGCTTATCTCAGTGCAACTTGGCTGGTTTTAGTGCAGCTGCTCCTCACTTACATGTAGATGTACAGCAAGGATCATATTTTCTGTTTTGGCAATCAAAGCTGAACCTTCCCACTATCGATCTGTATATTCTCCCTCACTTGTGTCTGAAGATATTTCTATACTCGTGTGCAAATATTCAGACTGACCACTCCAATCAAAAGCAACAAATTTTACCAGTTAACTTCAAAATGTATCTTGCTGAAGGCAATGTCTGAAAATACATAGCCATGAGCATGAAGCAGCCAAGCTTCTGTCTGGCTCTCAAGATGTGTACCCGGGCCTTAATGAAGGGTGGGGTGTTCCTTATCCTAATAAATAGATTTTGTCTGGGGAGGTGAGAGGCAGAAAGAGAGAATGTATTTGCCCAGTGCTAAATAAAAGGCTATTTGTGCCTAAGACATTGGGAGAATTATTCAGCCATTAGAAAACATGATCCTTGTGTCACTGCTGAGGTCAGAGAGACCTATGGTGATCTGCAGAGTAAGTTCAGATCGCTGAAGTTAAATCTGCCTAGGGGCTGACTTAGCTCATGCACCACATTTTTTCCAAGATTTATAAAAGCAAACATCTTCTATAGATGAAGGCAGGGCAAAGAGCGTGGTCAGCTCTCTCCCTTGAGCCAAGGTCTCCTGTTTTTCCCTTCTCCTTTCCAGGTTGCTGTTTCTATTTCCTTTCCATTCTTCTCTTTTCCCAGCATTTACAGGATGCTCAGAAAAGTCAGTCTTTTCCTTTGCGTGGAAGTCAGTGCCTATAAAACCTTTCTAGTTGATACTGCACGTGCAGGAAGGGCACATGACTGGGGTTTGACTGCGAGCAGTGTTGGCTGTCTGCGTGTGCATGGTGTGTCCTCGCACGCAGAGTTCATCAGTTGAGAAGCATGGCTTGAAAGCAAGAAAGATGGGGTACACAGTAGAAATAGATTCATTGGTAACCTCAGCTGAGAGGGTACCGTCTGAGCAACAGGATATTTGGCAGAACCATTTTAAAGGTGAAGCTGGTGACATCGTAGGTGCTGCCTGGCTGCCCCAGGAGGAGACAGATTGAGTGGTGAGCTAGGCAGGTGAGAGTCCTCTTCCATTGCCAGTGGGTGGAAGGGGCGAGACAAGGTCCTCACCCCTTCCACCAAGGACAAGGTTGTTGCTGCAACAGAAAAGCAAGATTATTCTTCCATGTGGTCTGTACCTGCCTAGGGGAAGCTGATGCCTGTGGTTTTTAGCCTGCCAGAGCCTGAGATTTTCTTTAACTTCCTTGATTACTCATTGATGTCGTTTAAAGTACATCAGATGACTAAAAGCAGGCAGTTTTTACTTTCTATCCGTTTCTACTACTGTTGCAATTAAAGATAATGACAAATGCTGTGAATTGAAAATGAAACACCAGAAATTCTTTTGGCTTGCGTTTTGAAGGATGTTTGCATTTTGTTTATTTTTTATTTTGTAAGACACTGGATGGTTTTTTGCTATGACCCAGCTTTGCTTTGAGCTTTCTGTGGGTTTTTGGTTAAACACTCTTATTGTGAAGGAATGAAGTCAAAGAGAGATGAACTGGAAATGGCTGAGTTAATTCCTTCCCATCCTTCATCCCTCTCGCAGCAGTTTCCCAACCTCAGTGCCACTAGATGTAGTGACATAAATAATATTCATATTCCGGAGTGCACCAGAAGTATTCCCCTTTCCTCCCATCAGTTTGCCTATTCAAGGCAACCCTGGGTAGCTGATGTCTAGGAATGTGTAGTGATGGAAGACTGAGGTGAGAATAAGGCACGTGTGCACCTGCAGGTGATAGTCAGGGGAAGTTTTTAAGTGTCCAGCATTGGTCTGACTTTGCTTTCACTTTCACTGCATGCTTTGGACCCTCTGACATCTATTTCTGGGTTTGTTGTTTGTTTGTTTTAATTTGGAAACAAAACACCCTAACCGATAACTGCACTGTGAAACAAACAGCACAACACCAGAAGCTGTGATAGAAAGTCGTAGGAAACCAAAACCACAGCAGTGACATGAATACATTAAGCCGGAGCCAAAGGGGACGTGCTAACTTAGTAGGACTAAAGTGTCTGAAAGGGCTGTCAGTGCCTGCGTGCCCCTGGGGAGGACCATGGAGGGAGCTCAGCTTCGGTGCCGAGCCTGGTGGCCAGTGCGCAGACCACGAGGAGCAGGGTCGAGACCACCTCCCCGTCACTGTTACTTTGCTGAAGGGCTCTCCAGGCCCTCTGAGTTTCCAGGCTCTGCCACAGGGGCTGGGTTCACCCCAGGCGCCTGGATGCGCAGGGGTTGCATCCCGACCTGCCCATGGTGCCACCCCACCTCCCCGCACCCAAGGGGTGTTAGCAGAGGTAGGAAAGTAGATTCCACTTTTTGGGGGGAAGTGTTTGTAGAAGAAAGGGAGTTAGTGGGCTGAGCACCACAGCGGTCATTGCTTGATCCCTCCCAGCTGTGTAGAGCAAGGGAAGTCTGGGCAGAGCGAGCAGCCCACTTCTCCAGCAACCGCTGCTGCATCCTTCCCAAACTGGGGCTTTCTAACCCCAGTTTGTGTAGATGAGCCAGAGCGAAGTTTAGCCCAGCTACTGCTACCAGTTGTGGTTCGATTGGTGGAGAATGATGCCCATGGGTACCGTCTGCCTCTAGTGCCGTGCTCTACCATGTGCTGCCCATGTTGAGCCGCAGGAAGGGCGGTGGGACGTGATTGCCGAAGCTGACCCGGTTCCCCTCAGCGTGCCGAGCGGAGGGCGGCGGGAGCCACGCGAGCGACAGCGACATGTCTGTCCGCCGGCCGCCAGAGCCGACGGGACCCTGCCTTCGCTCTAAAGCCCGGCTTCGAGTTTGTTTTTCTCATTGTGGCCTTTTTTAAGCACCACCTCATCAGAGCAGATTTGCCTTTTGTGTTGGAGGAGGACAGTCAAGTGGAAGAAAATTTTGTGTGAGCTTGGCTCTGTCAAATCTACTTATCTCCTTTTGGCTTCTGCACCTCCTTCCCAAGGAGCAGCCTCCCGCTATTGTCACAGGCCCTCCAGAGCGGCTGGCTTTTGCTGGAAGAACAAGAGCACTGGATTTAGGGGACTGGGCAGCAAGGAGCAGTGAGGACAACATAAGAAAAACATTATTATTAATTCTGTCTATGCCCTTCCCTTAAAAGGTCTGACAGAGGGTTGAGTATTTTGTAGTTAAGGTGGTTTTCCCTCAGCTGATGACATGCGTGGTAACACAAGGTTTTGTCTATGGGGAGCAAAGCAGGCTGCTGAGCATCCCAGGCAGTGCTAGGGTAGGGTGAGGGAAGGAAACTCATGGTTCAGTCCAAATGCCGTCATTCAGTCATGATTAGCAAATATTTCTGATGTTTGATTAGAAGAGAGGAGCATAGGTGTTCTGGGTCCAGCTCCTGCCCTGTTCATGTGGAGCGCTGGTACTGGAAGATTCCCAAATCCCTGTCGTTCTGCCCTGCTCTGCCCAGTAGTTTAGGCCCCCACACAGGTATCTAATTTCCATCTGACCTCACAGACACCTTGTGGAAACAGTTCTTCTAGGTGGACGTGGCCACCCCCCTTCTCCGTGGTCGTTTCCATAGCTGTGTGTTACAGCGTCCTGCACTGGAAACCACTAGGCTGCCTCAGAAGGGTTTTTGGTTTAACCCTCCTTTACAAATCAAAACAGTCTTCCTCTTGTTTTAAGTGTGAAGAAATAATTAATTTGTACCTGAAGTTCAAAGCCAGGCGTCTTTTCACTAACTGTGCAGTTGAGAGGGTTCAGTGGCTGTGATTTGCTGGAGTAATGGCTGCAGCAAGTGGATCTTTATAAGGTTGTATGAGATGATGGGTGTTTTTTGAGGCATCAGCAGTGGCAGCTGAGATGTTACCGTCAAAAGAGGAAAGGTAGCTGAGATGGGGGCATTTTATTCTCATCCCTTTTAATTCTGCCTTTTGCAGTTGCAAAGTGACCACTGTATGTGGGGGAATAGAGTATGTGGTGCCACTGTAGCATGCAAAGTGAAGTTTAATATTAGTTTTTTTTCAGTCATGTTTTGGTTTTCATTGTCAGATGTTACTGATGGACTAGGAACAGGGAAAATAATAATTTATTGGTTTTGATGCTACTTTAAAATGGGTGACAAGAGTAGAAGAATATACATTGCATATCAGCAAGAACCTTTTCACTTGATACAAACCACATGGGAACTTCCAATTGGAAATATCTCCAGTGGGCTTGGTAGGTCATGAATCTTGACTTGCTTGAGCTGCAGCTAGATGAATTCTCTGCTGTTTGCTATGCTTATATGGCTCCTGTGACACTGGAGATCCAGCCCTGCAAAAGAGGATTTAGGGCAAGCAGCACTTGAACTATAGTTCTTGCAGAGCACACTGAAGCTTGGGCCAGCATCAGTTGGTCTTGAATTGGCCCAAAATAGGATGCTTTCGTTTGGTTTAACAGTCCCAAGCATTTTGTTTTGTCTTGCCCAACAATTTTTTCTAACCTTTTTTCAATAGAAGAACCTAATTTTGCATGGTTTGGTTAGTGCCAAGGTTCTGGCGCGTATTTTCTGTTGTAAAACATGATATCTACAGCATCATCTCCTCTGGAGCAGGCATGCAGGCAGAGCCCAGGGCAATTTAGCTGTGTTTAGGGAAGGAAGCCTACTTAAATGCTGCACTGTAATAAACTGTTTCTACAGATAATGCGTCCCTTAGTTTATGCGTAATATGCTTCTGATCTTTGCTTTGAGCCTCTTATAGCTGCTTGTGCTCAGTCCAAGAGTCAAGTGTCTTAGGAGCGGGATAAACACAAAGATAGAGCCAGTTGTTAAGGAGCTACAGAGATTTACAGAAGTTGACCTCGTGGCCATTTGGGGTATTAGTTGGCCATATTTCCCCCATGACAGAGCAGTCCTGTGCTCCTGCTGCTGCTGTTTGTGCTCCTGCTTTGCAAGGGAGTAAGTCTGACCAAACCCAACAGTGGATTTATCTGTGTCTCAGCTATATGCAGTTGACTTCTTATGGAAAACGCAACTGGTGGGACGCACAGCTTGGAGGGCCAGTGCTCCAGCTGAGGTTGGAGTGAACGGGTTTCAAAAAAAGACCTATGTTTGAACAGAATGAGAGATTGACTGAAAAAACAGCTTTTCCCAAGAAGCGTTAGGGTTGTCATGCTGGCTTTTAAGTTAGGGAAAGAAAAAAAATGCTGTTTAAGATTTTTGCCGTTCTTGGTTAAAGCAGGATGTTTTTCTGTTTAACCAGATACTTTTCTGTAGGGTATTTGCTTCTAGCTGCTCAAAGTAAACTTCTGTTGTTGGCAGCAGAAAGTTGTTTGCTTCCCATACAATGAATTGCTTTCTTTTTAATACTTCATTCAGCGCATAGATGCACGGCTCCAGAAATATCGCACAACTTACCCATAATAGCAGAATTTTCTGAAGCCCAGTAAGAAGTGCTACGTTGTGCAGGAGAAGAGGTTTCCTTTATTTCAGCTGCTGAAGAAATGAAAATGAGTAAAATCTGTGGGGTTTTCCCCCCTGTTCATCAATGCTGTTTTTACTCTTTGCATAGACAGCTAATTTGCTCGTTGCTTGCCTTAAGGGAATTCAAGTCTAAAAGGAGGATCGAGTTACTAGAAAAAGGTACTCCTGTCTCTAACGAACAACATACAATGATTCAAGGAAAAATCTTTGAAAATTTGTCAAATACCAGAGTGTAATTTATACTTGTCCAGGTTACTGCATCTGTGAATATTTGTGTTGGATATTTTTGCAACTATATCCTGTAGTATCTTGTATATATGGATACTATCTGTGACTGACAACCTCCTACTGTTTATGTCATGGTCTGAATCCTTGCGTAAAACATGTACCGCATCTCCTTAAGAGATGCGTGCAAACCCAAACACATGGTGTTTGTTCCTTGCTAATGCTGATTTTCAACCTTGTTGTTCCTCATTAACTTTTTATTAAGTATATTTGAGAAGGCTTTTTCCTTAAGGAAGAAGAAAAAAAAAAAAACCTCAGTCCCTCATGAACACCACGTTTCAAATTCACAAGCAGACCTACATCATCGTAAATCGTTTTTGGGGCTCTTCTGTATGCCATTCAGTGTACTGAGGTGATTGCCATTGACCTCAGGAACTCATGGAGTGGGTGCTTCCGTCAGATTTGACGAATCATAGACCCAAACTAATAGAAAATATTTTTCCTGATAAAGAAATTGCACGGTTATGTTAATCTTTCTGAAGTATGGTTTTGCTTGTAGCCCCATTGTAAGCTCATGTGCCTTGCTTGGGCATTGGCAGGTTGAGAGCAGTCACAGTGCGCTAATGTTATATGTGCAATATATATTTGCATATACACATGGAAATTTTAAAATAATTTATTTTTGGGAAACCTTCTAAACTGATGGGCCTTTTCGTGTCAAAACTTCTAGTTCTCCTCAACAAATAGGTACAACTTGTATTACCAGCTGGGCATGCATCCCCAGACTGTGCCATTGCCTTCCAGCTCTCTCCTGGCATACTTGAGCACTGAACCCACTGTGCTGCTCAGCTTGCCTTCTTCCCTGCCTTGGTGTAAGGAGGAATGATCGTTTCCAAGTAGTGAACTTGTCCTCGTATGGTTGTGGGTATGAATATTAACCTTCCTGACTCACATGAAGAGTCATTTGGGTGTGACTTTTGCTTACCACATTCCTTTGCCAAGTTGGAGCTGGTTTGGTCAGATAGAAATTTAAAAACTCCAAAAAAATCCATATTCTTCTTTCTTTGCCCAAGTCCATTCAGTGTTGGTGGTCTGAAATGCGATCCTTGTTTTAAGTCCTGTGAACAGTAGATTGTGGCAGATTCCTTCTCTCTTGGTCTTGTTTTACAGAAAAACTTGTTGCATTCTTGGACTGGTTTTTTGAGAGTTCATAATTTTGTACCTTATAGGAAAATTATATTTCACATGTAGGCCTGGTTTTTCTCTGCAAAAAGTCAGCATGGTGGATGTGTGGGTATCCGGCAAACTAGAGATGTGTGTCTGTAAGGGATAACATAAGTAAAGGTGTGGAAATTATAATAGTTACTCTAAATCAGTACAGAACACTGGAGAAAGATTAAGGAAAATAATTTTGCCACTTAAAATCTCTCTAGTACATTATGTTGCTTAAAGTTACTCATAAATCCTGCTTTCCAGTTGCCTGGAAAGGTTACTGAAAGAGATTTGGGTTTTGAAGGGGTTAAAAGAGAAAGGAACCAACAGAGCTGTGGATGAACAGTGAACAGTTAAAAATTTAGTTTAGATAATGTAGGGTTTCTCCTGCTAGCAGAAGCAGGAATTTGAGGAACTCATATCTATATGCTTTAAAAAAAAATTATGAAAGAATTTTAAAAAACCCACACTACTGAAAACCCCACAAACTTCGGCGCATCATGTTAGATTTTTCGGTTCATAGCACCAAAAACATTGCAAGTCTAGTACAGAAGTCAATAGTTTTTTTCCAAACATAGCACATATTTAAATTATATTAGCTTGTTAAATGCCAAAGTAAGTGCAAACTGTAAAGTTCTTCTAAGAGGCAGAAGTTGCTTTTTAACAGGAGAGATTTGGAAACATAAAAATAAGTTTGACATAGGGAGCTTTAGAGGACACTGATTTAGTCAGTCCACTTAAAAGTTACCCTGAGACTTTCCAAGGGCTTCTGGGTACATGCCTTTCACATTTTCTTCCACGAACTCCTTACAGCGGTGGATTTAGATGCTTATCTAGAAGGAGACTGTAAAAGCTGGAAGGTGACATTTGTTGCGTGGTTTGGGGGACCTCAGCTAAGCTGGTGCCCTCTTACCCCCTCCCAGGAAATTGAACAGTCGACCCCAAAACCTCTCTCAGATCTCGTGACTGAGGTGTGGGAAGCAGGCTTTTTAGGAACAGTATGTTTTTCTTTGGTATAAAAAATACTTGTACTCCAGATACAGATTTGATCCTAGGTTAGGGCTATGTGTGGTGAGAAGTAGCCTGCTGCGTCTGGGGAAGATACTTGTAGTAAAGCTGTGTTTGGTACTTTGCTACTGAGATTTCTCATCACTTAAAATTGTTGGAGGATGTTAGTCTCATGAGCCATGTGCAAAGGCATGGGTTTTGTAGTTGAGAAAAGGGTCGGGGCTTTCAGGACATCTGAATTTTCGACCTTTCTGAAACAGCCTGGACTTGGGATTGGGACTATTTATGTCAGAACTGGGCAGCTTCTGTGGTCGAGGTCTAAGGGTGGATTTAGGAGCTGGAGTGGCTGAAAGTCGCCCAGCTATGCCACGCTGCCTGCCTTTCCAGCATGGCAGGGCAGTGACATTTCATTTCGGCGCAGCATGGAAGTGAGGGAGGAGGCTTTGAATCACCACTCAACTCCTGCAGCACATGTGCCAAGTTGCTCTCCAGAAGCACCTATTTTGCCAACAAAGGTTTAGAACAGATCACCCAGGACAAAGAGAGCATTACCCACTCGAGGAGCCGCTGTAAACCCGGTTGCCCTTTGCTGCTTCTGCCTCCGGTTTTGGGGGGAGTGGGAGGGGAAGGGAAGTCATAGGAGGTGATGGCGGCAGAGAGGGGGACGTGGTGAGAGGAGCCCCCGCTGGCACGGCCGGCCTGACCCATTCAGCGGGGCTGAATACGATAAATGCCGCTTTATCCTTTCTTGAAAGGAACAAGATAGCGCGGCCTAAATGCCTGGGTGTGCTTAAATAGGCAACTCTAGGACTCTGGAGTCGAGGGCGTTTGAAATCGGAGCTCCCCGACAGCCAGGGAGCTGCCACAGGTCACCTGCCTCGCTCCATGGGGACTGGCCCAGGTCTGGCAAGAAATCGTCCACGGACGAATTGTAGTACAAATTCCTTTCTTTGTTGATTGGCCTCTTTCACTAGACCATGGCCTATAAAAAATTGTGTAAAAACAATTCTCAAATATTATTTGAAAGGGCAAACGGCCACGCTGAAAGGTTTGACAGTTTGACATATAGCGCCTGGTTTTGCTCGCTGGGGAATGGGCGCGCGGAGCCCGGGCTCTCTTCCTGCTCCTTACAGGCTCTGGGTTTTTTTTTTAAATAGCATCTAGTTGCTGTGCAGAGTCGCTGTGCTCCCAGCAATTTGACAGGCAATGAGTCTGCTTCAGTGATCTTAAATCCTTTTAGACTAATTTGCGAGCGAGCAGAAAAACAGCTAGCACCTTTGGATCCAGCGCTCAAAACCAGAGAATCAGGTATTGCCAATTAAAGTGCCATTTCCAACCATCATATCAAGACAGATTACTTGCAGTTCCTCTGATAATGTCACGCCGTGCCTAAAGAGAAAGCGAGCTGGAGTTTCTCCACGGACAAAGGATCCGTGTGGACCAAACTCGGAGGCGGAGGGAGCGTGATGCAGATCGTGCATGCATGTGGCCATGCATATGTGCAACGTAAACGCGAGCCGTGCGCCTGCTCTGCCCCCCGAATAGCCACGGGCCATTCTGGAGAGCCTCTGGCCCCTCGGTTACTGGCCTACTAGTTAATTGCCACACGGACTTCGTGACACATGGGCAGATAATATGACATTTTCGGTTTCTGTCACTAGCAAACGCCACAGCGTTGCTTGCACTAGTTGCTAAGAAGCTGTCAGAAACCATTAGCAGCTGGCGAAAGTTGCCCTATGGCATTTCCTCATGGCATCAGCAAAACAAGCATAAATCACCCAGCGGAGCCTCCCGCTATACTAATGAGGCTGTAAGCTTGTTTATGGACTAGCATCATTTCTATGATTATTTCCACCTTTTCAGTTCGCCTTCATTTGGCAGCAGGAGAAGTCAACTTCAGGAACGGAGTCGCCACTGACATTTTACAAATGCGGTTCGTAGCTGCTACCGTGTGGCTGGTCAGTGCTGCTTCAAGTTTGTTTAGTGATCTTTAAAAAGAGGAAAAAAAAAAAAGAAGGGGGGGGAATCTCTGGAGACCTCACAGAGGTGAGTGTATCGAGTTGCAAAGTAGATGGAAATACTAAAATCCACAATTGACCATTTAGACTTCTCTCTGTGGTTTCAGTCTTTACGGGATCAATTTTCCGTTTAAAAGAGTGGAAGAGGTTAGACAATTTATAAAAGTCTAGGGAAGCATTCGCTCTTAGGATAGCTGGGTGCTTTCTTATCCTCTCCCTGCCTTTCACTTTCTCCAGCTTGTGTCGGATGGGGCCAGGGTTTATTGTTTTAGGCTTTTCTGAACATGCACCAGTATTTACACTGGATTGAAAGCATTTGCTTCCAATGAAAATCTTGTCTTAGATTACAGCCCAGCAGTGTAATTTCCCTCCCAGATGGGAGTAAAGTAGCAGTATTTGCCTAAAAACAGTAGGAAGAACAAACTGTGCATTAAGCCAAGGCTGTTTTTGGCTTGAGCTAATGATGTAACAGAAACCTTTTATTTGGGATAGGTCACCGCCAGGGATTGAAGGAGGTGATCTGGCTCGCGCTTGAAAGGTTTCGCCATTGTATCTACATAAGTCTTCACTTAAAAAATCCTGTTCCTAATGCTTCTGCTTTCATACAGCAGAAATAAACAGGAAAGGTTCTGGGGAGTGTTATAGGTGGAATGCAGAAAGCTTTTCCTCCCCTAATGGAGGATATAATTCAGGTGCCCCGGAGGCATGCTTTCAGGAATTCTCTTGCCCGAGGTAATGGGAAGCTAAGGCTGCTTGAAGGCCTTGATTATCTATTGATGCACAAAGCTGGAAAAAAAGTCATCTCCCTTGGATTATAGTAGATATTTCCATAAATTATCAATGAGTCGTCCTCCCGTCAGGCACGAGGCGATGCCTGCTAAATTAAATCTGAAGGGGTCTGAAATGAGGAGAGTATTTTAAAAAAATGGGGTGGGGGGAGAGGGTGAGTGGGCCATTGCAGGGAGGTGGTGAAAGGCAGTGTCATTAGGTTAGAAGCTTTTCATTTTTAATCAATGAATGCGTAATACTTTTCTTTTACTTGTTTGCCTCTCGCAGACAGAAAGTGGATTAGCCCGTGGAATTTTAAATGCTGTTGAGTTGTTTCCTTTGCTCATGTTTCTTTTATGAATTATTATTTTATATGGTGAATTGCTTCTCTATATAAAAGCCCTTTTTAACATACTGGGCTTTCAAAGAATTTGTCGGATATCTGATTTCTTCATAAAAATCTTGTTTGTTTCTGTAACTACCCAAGGTTACCATTTCATTAAAGACACAGGCCAAGTCATAAGGACAATTATAAATTTGCCACGGTCAGTAAGGTACTAAAAATATAACACTAATAATAACTTTTTTTTTTGTGGTGCTGAAAGCTGTAACAAATCATGATTTTGACAGTCTACATCCTTTTTTTTAATTATTTATTTTTTGATTTTATTCCTAACAGACATAGTTTTGCTTCAGCCCCATTCAGATGACTGACTTGATCATTCTTGCCCGGGGGTGTAAAAAACACTTGCTTAATAACATCACAACTCCATGTTGCTACAAATACAGTGTCCTTGGAAGCCAGGATATACTGTTCAATCCACGTGCAGAGAATGTAAACACTGATTTGCTCTGTGGATTTGTTTATAAACTGCTTTCAGAGTTTGAAACAAAAATTGCGTGCAAACAGTCCGGGCAGTGCAACTGTTGTTTTCCTTTGACCGGTAGCCCATCAGCCCAGACCCATGTTGGCTGCTACGCAGTTACGTCCTCCCATAGATATGTTGCTAATGTGATGAGAACTGTCTGAGACCTTCTCTGCATTAAGGGAATTCATTCTGGAGGAGTTGTTGTTTAACGGGACCAGACACCCATTACGGATGTGGCACACCGGCACAAAGCAGGGTGTTAATTCTTTCAGTGTATGTCAAATTGGTACCTACTTACCCCAGTATGAATTTCTTTAGGCTGGGGCTGGGAAGAGGGGAGGCCAGTTAGCTACTCACTCCCCATCAAAAAGTCAGGGGAAGTCGAACGTCTGTAAATGACTTCAAATAGGTGATGCCCCAATCCTCTGTTTTTTTCTGAATTTGGGGAGAGAATATGATGTTGCAAGAGAGCTACATTCACACTGCTTTTTGCATCCCAGAGCAGGATGGTCACAGGGATGGGACACCATTGATACTTTACTAATTACCATCTCAGCTGAAGTAGCTGACTGGGATGAATTTTTGCGAAGTGACTTAGTATGAAGAAAAGCCACCCTTTCCACCTTTGCAAGCTGGATGCTTGCAAAAAAAATTTTATTTTAAAAACACTTTTTGGTTTGGTTTACAGTGGCAGAAGTGGTTGCACTATCATTCAGGATAAACCAAAACGGGGCCATAGTCCTGAGACCCTCTCTCTCCCCATGTCTCTTCCCCCCCATCCCTTCAACCCCTGATGAATTACGATGTTAAAAAATTTATACCTCATTTAAATATTCATGCAGTTTATACCCAAAGCCAGGCTTCGGCTGAAGTATATAAAGGTAGCATAAGTCAAAATTTGATTCACTATATTTACAGGTGACGGCTTGGACAACAGTGTAGCTTCCCCCAGCACAGGTGATGATGATGATCCAGATAAGGACAAAAAGCGACATAAAAAGCGTGGCATCTTTCCCAAAGTAGCCACAAATATCATGAGGGCATGGCTGTTCCAGCATCTAACAGTAAGTGAACTCTAGATCACATATGCAAAATAAAACATGGAAAATGTCATAGTTGTAGTAGTCGTAGAAAGAAAAAAATACATATGATGTTGCTGACAGGCAGCTCAGGGAACTTTTCCGAGCAGAGTTGTTGTTGCCTCATTTGCTAGATGCCAGGGGAAGAGCACGGAACGTATGTTTTTATGGTTTTGGGGATTTTTTGTGTGTGTTGTTTTTAGATTTTTTTTTTCTGGTTCGAGTTGCAGTTGTTAACAGGACGTCACTGCAAAGTGTGGCTAAGCTTATACTAATAACCTCGGAGACCTGTCCTGCCCTGCTACTCGCACAGCTGCAGCTCCCCTTAGCTGACATGGGAATCGCTGCTGCAGAGCAGAGAGCAGCGTTTGGCCCCTGGTTCTGTGCTCCGGAGAGCCGCGGAAAGTAATTGGGGAGATTAAAAACAAAGCGAGAAGCAAACAAAGACCTTATTCAGATATTTGTCAGAGATTGTCAGAAGCTTCATGATGAAAGGTCTGAATGTATCTGGTTTAATAGCAAAGTATAATTTTTTTTTGAGACATTCTCATTCTCAGAGTGTAAGTTACCCCTGTATTTAATGTTATAAAGGGGTGGGGAGATGCACAGCTATTTCTGTTGCCACAGCTACCTGTATTTATTTTATTCCCAGGATTAGAAGTCAAGGCTCTGGGCAGGTGTGTGGGGTTAAGCTGAATGCTGTAGCTTCTTTGGAGGGTTTATATTGTGTACCAAGCCTTCTCACATTAGCATTTAGAAAAGTGTTTTTAATGCCATTTGTTTTCATCAAATTGTGGTGATCTGTCACTGTGTTTCATCCACTGTGGAGATGTGGGCCTTTGGCCCCAGGTTTTCTGTCTGAACTTTTCTATGTCAGGAGGAGAAGGGCCAGGCGAGGGGTGCTGGGAGTCTGCAGGTGGTAGTGAGGAACAGCTCTCACCTCTAATCAAGGCAGTTGACTTCCTCCCCTGCCTGTAGTTAGGGTCAGGGTGAAGCCAGAAGCCGGCCAGCTTGCCCAGCCCCGGTGGGAGCCCCGCCAAGGTTATGCTCATAAACTGGAGGAAGCACTAACGCATATTGCCCCTCTGTCCCCAGCTGAGCCAAGAAACCAGATAGCTGCCATGACTCTTGTCAGCACAGGGATCAGGCAGGGAATCCTGCCCCGCGTGGTCCTGGGTTGCTATGAATGAACCTTCGTGCCAGAGCACTCCTCCTCCAAGGCCAGAGAGGGCCTTGGATATCTCCAAGTTAATCTCTGTCTCTGGTAGACTTGACGTCAGCCGTGCCTGAGCTGTGCCAGCTCCTTAGACCTGTCCCTGGTGTGTTCAGCCCATGGCTCTCAAAGGCTGAGGTCCCTCTTGGTTTTGGTGGCTCCCCAATTGTAGGTCCTTGCCCAAGAAGAGCTGGCAGCCTGGTGTGTCTCTGCAGGTAGATATGAGGTTAAGGACATCTGCCTCCAAACAGTCCAGGGATGCTGTGCCAGCAGTAATGCTCACACCAGCCTGTCGCAGCTGGTTTAGGTTCTGGTCTAGGGAGGTGCCCTGGAAGCTCTGCAGTCTGGACAAGGCACACTAGGGGACACTGAGAAACCGCATGTCAGTCCCCATAGTTCCCAGCTGAGGAATTACATATGAAGTAGTATATGTTACTATTATTAATACTGTTAGTATGTTTTCCTGGAAGTGGCCTGTTGCTGTGTTTGTGCTGGTAAATTAAACATCACCAGGCCTGGGCACAGGAACATGACGGTCTATCCCGTTAGACTGCTTGAGCAGTCTCCAGCATGCTCTCAGCCTGGGCCTGCTATCACCCTCCAAAGTCATTCTTAGGAGCACAGCAGAAGATAGCAGGCATGACTCACGAAAGACCTTGTGGCAGCCATCATGTGTTGAGCATTTAGCTACGTGGGCTTGACCTGACCCTGCAGCTGGCTTCATGCACAGTCTCAGGACCAGAGAATGGACCCTGTCCTCTGTTTTGTCCACATTAGGTGTAGTGTGTAAGTGGCTTTTCACTCTTCTGCTGTGTGGTAATGCAGAAAAGAAGATGAGAATGCCTGTGAAGCTTGCTGCAGTGGTGGTAGCTGCCCACAGGAGACACCATCTGGACATGTGCTTGTAAGGTGGTCTCTTCTTCTGGAAGGCTCAAATACAAAAGAATATCCTCACTGCATATTCTATCTACCTTGCAGCACCAAACTAATGCTGGCTTTAAAAATCCACTATCCCCTGTGCAGATCCAGCCCAGCCAGGTGAAGCATGCAGATTTGTTGCTGGGCAGCTTTCTCTTCCTCTGCCAGTATCAGGGTAGCTCCAGGCTTGTCAAATCAGTGCAGTAAAGCAGAATTGGTTTACCCAATCCAACCTTCTACAGCTAGGACCTTGGGACAGGCCTTTCAAATTGACGTTAGGTGTAGTCACAGAGAGTTTCCCCAAATTAAAACATGCCTGGACAAGACTGTAGGCTCTTCCAAGCATGTGTTTCAGCTGGAAGTGCTCTCGCTGGAGTGAGAAGGCATCAGAGAACTAGTGCATCCAGAGTAGCAGTGGGTCTTGTGCGTGGCAGAAGATGTCCTCCAGGCAAGCACACTGATAACACGGGGAAGAGTCAGCACTACAGTCAGCCCTAGAGCAGTATAACATGTGGACAAGCTGCATGGGGTGCTGTCTTCTCTGCAAAATAACCCGGGCCCAAATCATGGCCACAATCAGAGCTGAGGAGTAGAAGGGGGACAGACTGAACGAACTGAGACTCCAGTTCCTTTCTGAAGGTGTCTTGGCCTCCTGACTGCTCTTATAACCCTACACACGGGCAAGACAGTGTCTGCAGCTGGGTCCTCGCTATGGGAGAGAGGTCGTCCTGAGGAGTGGTCAGCTGAGGAAACTAGAGATCCCACATCATTTATTTATTTATTTATTGTTGGTGAATTTGGTCTTCCCTAGGGTGGACACGAGATCCTCCCTAAAGCGGGTGGTGAGGAGAGATAGGGAGGTGGTTCTGTTCAGGCAGGGGACACGCCAGGGCGGGTGATACCTCCCTTTTGCCCCCAGCACTTAACCTGCCTTTGCTTTCCCATTCAGAAAATGACAGGGAGGAAACGAGCAGTGGTTAAGCGCAAAATCCAACATCCCCTTGACCACTGGTGCTTCCTAATTGGGGTGTTGGTTGGCAGCCCTGCTTTTCAAAGGCAAATATTTTTTTTTCCTTGCAATAGTAATACTAATACACATCAGTGGCATGGAATTAAACAAAATAGACAGCAATTGCTGTGTCTGTCATACTAATCATTAATGGCTGGAAAGACTTAAAATAAATGTTGGACTAATACAATGTTTCAAAAGTGTATAGGCTGGTTTAATTCCTTCTATGCAGTTGTTCCACCTCCGAGAGTATTAAATCTTCCTCTGTGTACTGACTGAATTTCCTAAGGTTTGTCCCCTAGTTCTGTTTTCCCACTTAAGAGGATGTTCTTATTTTCTTTACTGAAGACGGTTGTTAGAAGTGTTTGGGCAATAGTTCCCACTCAGCGTCATGCTGCAGCCTCCCCATTATTTTGACTGATGTGGAGAACTGAGTTGACGTATGCCCAAAGGGTAGGCAAGAACTGTCCTCTGCAGATGCAGGCAGTACGCTCTGAAACATATTGGGGGATAAATTCATCAAAATTGCCCTTTTTTTTCTTTCCCTCAGAATAATAACAACAACAAAAATCAGTTAAAACAATAGCAAAAGTGGTGATCAGACTTACACTTAGGGCTTTGCAGGATATAGTTTTAACTATTTGCTGTTCTCCTTAATTTTGATTAAATGTCTGGGTTGGAAGAGCTGCCCAGGTTGGCCGTTAGTTAGGCAAAATGTAGCTGTGGAGCTTGTTGAAATTTTTGATGGTAGATTATGACACCAGCCTGTAAATTTTGAGGTTTGTGAAATCTATTTTTAGGATTTTGCTTGAAATTTAATGTGGAAGGAATGCCCTGTTACTATTGGGGGGAAAAAAATAAATAAGGCTGCACCAAACTATTAGTTTGGTGAATCTCTGAGGACATCCCTCCAAAGTATAAAAGTTGAGCTAAAAATGAGGGGAGGTTTGTGGCATCAGGTGAACAGCGAATGCCATGGCAGGGTCTTGAGGAGGGACTGTGGTGAACCAGTCCCATGCTGGAGCTGGGCTCCAGAAAGTTGACCTAAGGATAGTTTTAGGGTGTGCTGCAGCACGGCAACGTTTTGCAGGCCTTCCTCTTTTTTTTTTTTATTTTTTTAATTATTTCTTGGATCACTTTGACATTGAAGGATCATATCTCAGCACCATTTTTCAAGCAGATCGCCTCACTGTAATGTATAGCCCTCAGCAGGAATTGCAAAATAAAGGAAAAGCTTGAAGGAAAGGAAGGGAAATAATAATCTTGCCTATGACCAGATCTGTGTAAATTTGTTTGTGGCAACAGGATTAGTTTCTGCTTCAACCCATACTATGATTTTTTCCCAGCAGTGGTACCTTTTAGTTCAAAACTGGAAGAAGGGAGTTTGAGGGGTGTCTTCTCGAGTGTTTTGTTCGCTCATTGTGAATTCTGTGCATCCCTTAAATCCAGCTGAATTTAAAATGTTTGGATTCAGACCTCATTTTGGGGATTAGACGATGTAATTGGTTTGTTGTATGATGAGTATTTGATGATCTTCACATTCATCATCTAATCAGGCAAAAAAAGCCATAAAATTATAATCCTGAAAGATGCTTAATAACAATTTAAACTACTGAAGGCTTTATTTAAGCACATTAGGGGATTATAAACTACTTTTTTTTTTTTTAATGGTGCCAAGAGGTAGATTCAAGGACTTCAAACACCTTTTAAAAAACAAATTGCCATGATTTAAAAAAATGAACGGGCCAAGGATTTCTTTCATGTAAATCCCATAATTTAATCATTATTTTTAACTGCTTTTAAAACAATTTCCTTAAGAGGTTAAATCTTACTGAAATGGGAGACTGAGCAGAAAGTAAAAGACGTAGCTGAAAGACGTTGACTTTACAGTAAAAGTGAATGGTTTTTTCCTATTATGTGTCTGGATTTTGATCTTTATTGATTGCTTGATGCCATGCTATTAAACAAGAAAACAAAATAAGCAATACGCTTATAGCTATTTAGCAAAGCTGTTATTTGTATAAAAGAATTTATTGGAAGAAGGTATTTGAAGGAGGAACTTTATATCCAAATGTAGCTGAGAAATACAGTCCACATCACTTCAAGAATGTTATTCTGATAGAAAAATACTATTATACCACTTAATTCTGTAAGTTTTGGTTATGTGTGAATATTTTACGGGCTAGCAAGTTTTTAAGGTTAAAGCAAATGGATTTCATGTCTTCTCTCATCCCTCCATGGTTATGAGATTTTGCTTTGGGACGAGTGTGGGGTTAATTTGGCTCCCTGCCCCTACTCCTGTGCCGGGTGCTTGTCCGATTTTGGAAAGGAATGTAGTAAGAGGACGGATGGGTACAAAACTAGGCTGCTGAAAATATAAAAAGGGAAAATAATGGGCTAAAGCCGGTGAGGATTTTCTTTGCTCTCCTCTTGAGGTGATTCGGAAGCATTAAAACAAAACAACCCCCTCACCTCCTGAAAGTACAATTTGCAACGATTCTCCATCCTGCACCAGCTGATACTTGCTTTGTAAAATGCCAGGGGGCTCCTGGAGCTGATCTGCATAACAGGGGTCATATTTCCATATATTGGACTCAGAATGGGCGAGGGGGGTTCCCCCTCTTTATCCTAAATATGCAAGTCTCCTCTTTCACTGGATTCTATTGTGGGTAAAGCTGTAAAAATCTTTCTTCCACATCTGCAAGACTGCTTAGTGCCAGCTGTCCTGAATTCCTGGGAAAAACCAGGAATTTTTAGCTTGCCTTGGGTTGCCCACACACTGCCATCCCCTTGGCTGGGAAGGTGGGAGCCAGGGCTCCTCCCACTCCTGGCAGCAGGAGTGCTTGCCGGAGCGGCAAGCAAAAGCATCCGTCGCAGGTTGGTGCGAGTAACCCACGATGATGGTCCTCAGCTCCCTTCTCAATGGGAGAAAATGGGAAATGCTGTTACAGGAGAAGATAATTATTCCAGGGCTCTGTCAGAATTGAATTGAGAGCTCAAGAAAGGAGGGCAAACAGGATTTAGGTAACTCGGTTTGAATTAACTTCTTAACCCTTCAGCCCTCTCAGAGTTTGATGGAGAACACTGACTTTCAAAACCTTCAGCATTTCTTTAATCTTCCTCAAATTTGTTGCTTTGACCTGCTGTCCAGCCTCGAAGGCTCGGTCCATTTTCTAGCATGGGTGATTTTTGCCATTTTTAAAGAGAACTGTTGTTTTTTGGGAGGATACCCTTGGCAATGCTGCTGTTGCTCCTGTTCTGTGATTTCTTGGAAAGCACATGCCTCATGTACTGAGATCTCATGCTGTCCTATAGACTATTTGTCAGCTCTGGGCTATGCTACAAACCTTTGGTTTTAGACCAGAAAGGAAAAGTACAGGGTGCTTTAGTCAGTTGGTTCAAGGCAACTGGATTCCTTGTAGGCTATTCTCATGTTCTGAAGACTGGTGTAGTTACAACATCCGTTTTTTCAGATCTATGATTCAATCTCATTTCTGATGAAGACAACCATCAGGTTGTCTTAAACTGTATGGTACAAAGCATCTCATCCCAAGCTCCTCGTGGGTCTCAGGAATAACAGTGGTCCAGGGAAGCATTTTGGTTGAAATCAGAAGGCCTGGGGTATATTTTAGAGAGAGTGTCTATTCCCAGAGGGCTGTCTTATCTTTTTCCCAGTTTCCACCTTGGAGGCACTGTTGTAGCAGTGTGGAAGCTACCAGCACATTAAAGAATTTGAATTATTTGTAAGCTGCTGAAACACATTAGTATTTACACACCAGAAGAATTTCACATCTGAGTAGAAGCGAGGGAATACTGAAAAGTTGAAACATGATAAACATTAATTCAGATGTTAAATTACACTTGTTCTGGTTGTACTAGGACTCCTTTTGTTTGCATAAATATTCTGGGAAATGAGTTTACCAGCAAGAATGTTTGCAGTAATAAGAATTTTAAAGTCAACTGTAGATGCTTTGCTTTCTTCTCCACCCTATCCTTTCTTTTTATGTTTGCAGCTGCGATATTTTGCATGTGCAACTTAATTTTTGAAAGTAGCCTCCTCCAGTCGAGGCACAGAAATGTGTTATGTGACCTACTGTCTTTCTGCAGTCAAAGCAGACGTATGAAATTCAAGTGTCACATTTTGAAGTAGGGAGAGGGGGAGGGAATGAGTCTGACCACCAGTTTGTAAATCTGGATGTGTCCACGGAAATATTTTGGCAAATAATTTGCAATACAAAGTACACCAAAGGCAACAACAGTCTCTTGGCAAGCAGTTAGTGAGCAGGAAATGAGGATAAATTCATGGGCTCAGTTGTTCATTATTAATTGTTTGTTTAGCTTGTCCTCTAACACAGTTGCTACAAAAGAGCCTATGTTGATTCTCAGATATGCTTATGTATAGAAGTGCCAGTGTTAATTTTTTTATTGGCAATCTCCTAACTCTTGAAGGAGTTTCACAGCACACCAGTGTAAGCTGGTGAGTGACTTAATCAGATCAGGTGAAGTGCCAAAATATGAGGCACCAAACCAGTTGGGCGCATATCTGATGAGATGTGTTAATCTGCAGTGTAAGATAAGCCGCCTTTCAAATAGGGTCACATTTGGAAGTGGTACATCGAGTTGTGTAAGATGCATTCCCTTCCTCTGGCATAGAGTATCCTACATCTGTTTGTACGAACTTAACCCTGTCTGCATGAACCAAAACAGTGATATTGTGGTGAATATAGTCTTGGTTGTTGCTCCAGGACAGGCATGAGAAGTGAGCTGGTTTTTTGCCCATTTAAAAAGTTTTGTTTCCCTTTTAATGCATTTACCTTCAGTTAAACAGAGTCTGCACTGTTACACCTTACATGTTTTTTCTCATTGCATATATTCAAGGAGACCTAATTCCTAATATTAATGTACGTTTACTGTCTGCCCATCAAAATTACACGCAGAAAATTTTTCTTGTGGAAATGAATTTTTTTCTTGATGGAAAGTTAAATTTTTCCATGGATAATGGCATCCTTTCCCCCAAAACGCTCAGCTGAATATCAACTTTTCAACAAACGAACAAAAGTATTGATCAAACTCACCTTTGCACTTCCAGCTCCTCGCCCTCTAAGCTGCAGCAGTGCTAAATGCTATATATAGAGAGGGTAAGTAGGCAGAAAATAGTTTAAGTTAATATGTAGTTACCTAATTTACCTTGCCTTTTGCATCATTGCCTGATTTAGACCCACAGTATTTAGTAGAATACTCGTTTCACTTCAGTGCTGGGCCATCATTTTAATAAGGCAAACTCTAGGAGACTTACCACTGCATCTTCTGTGTTATGAACCAGAAACTTCTGCCCAGAAAATACTTCTCACACTTTAGGTATAGCATGAATATTCCTTTCTTGGCTACTGGTTGACCAGCAAACCACCAACTTACTCCCACTATGATGCTCTGTACCAGTGATGCAAGAAGGAAGGTAGTCACATCAGTGGCACTAAAGTGTCACTGGAGTCACAGTAGTAAAACCAAGGGTCTGCTCATGATATAAATATGTTTTCCAGGGACTGTCTTTGAACTCGGGGGGAAATGCTGGGACTCTGCCTTAGGTGGCTTGTGCTATTAATTACCTAAAGTCAGCTCTGAAGTGAAACTCTTCTTCCTAGACCACCTTTATTCATGTGAGCCAGAGCTTTTGGGGTCCCTAGTGATATTTTTGGGAAGGTATATACCATATTAGATGAGATGGCTGATTATCAGATTCAATGGCATAACTCTGCTTCTTTGCTGTGGACTTTGTGCTGTCCTGGGAGTTGCACTGTGCTTGCGTGGGAATTGCAAAGAGGATAAACTCTCAATTTGGTTGTTGACACCCGAGCACGGGTTTGTCAGTGCAGCAGGTTGTAAACCCTGGAGGGCTGCAAGCCGCAGTTGGGGACAGAATAATTTTGAAGCTGGTAACAACCCAAATCTTAGGATTCTTATGAATAAAATGTAATTTTAGTAATGTTTTCGTAAACAGCAGTAATGGCAGCATTTTAGTAAACAGTGGCATTAGTTGCATCAAAATTGCACCACATTGGCTTTTAAATTACTCCACCTGTCTGTATGAATAGGATTTTCAATGTCGAGGCGCACAGACAGCTGCTGTTAATGTTTTATTTTTTTTCTCCCTGTGCAGATAATGCTGGCAAATCTACAGCCATCAAGGCCTGGTTTCTGATGTAAAACGGTACCTGACCTACTGGCTCTGGTGCTACAAAAGGAACAGCTTTAATTACTAATGGCCGTGTTTCAGTTTTGTACTTGTTGATGTAAAAAATGTCATCTTAGAGCGGCGTAACCCCTGGTTCACTTCCACCGGCGATGGTACACTGGCTGCAATTATTTTCAAAATAATTTCTGTTCCTCAGTGGCAGCTTGCAATCCTGCCTTGTTAATGCTCAGATAATTAGCAGGGGTCTGGCCCTCCGGTCCTTCTGCCCCACAGTCCCACTGGCTCCCCTGCACCTCGGAGGGCCGTAGCAGGGCGAAATAGGAATTGTGCTTACAAATCCCACTCAGTTTATCTGTAGGACCGACCCTCCCTTGTATTAGGCGGGTGCAATACCTAGGAATTCGTGGGGCGAGTTCTGCCCTGGGTTGTTGCCAGTTAAACCCCTGGGAAGCTGGAGCGATGATGTGGAGGCGAAGGTGGGGCACGCTGGTGATAGGTGCCTCGTCTCACCAGTTATTAACTATTAACTAAAGGGTGCCATGTTGGCTGATAAGGCTGATGCGCTGCCTTGACGCTGTTTCACTGGGTTGAGTTTGGTCGGGGTGATCCGGTTACCAGCCTCGCGCCAGGCTTTAAAAGGGTTAAAGGCGATAATAGTGCCATTAGAAATCCAGCTTGCCAATGAGCTATTTTGTGCGAATGGTATAAATATAAGATACACTTGTCTGGCTCATTTGCAAGCATTCTTTTTGACTTCTTTCGCACAACTGGTGTTTTTGTGTTTAATTTAACAAGAAATGAGTAGTAAATGAAAGCTGCTGCCTGAAATCCCACTGTGAGCGTGTTTTGCACTTGGCTCCCCAGTGAAAAGGCAATTTGTGAAATTATGTGATAGAGTAATTAGATGAAGCCAGGGCTTCTGATTGTTGCCACGCTTATGTGGTAAAGGTTTGCTGGGGGAAAAAAAACAAAAACACAACAACAACACGGATTATTACCCTGACAAGTTGGCTCAAAGCTTCTTCATTTATTTGTAAACAGAATATTTAGTGACCGCATAGGAAGTAGCTGTAATCACCAGCTCGTAAAGAAACCACAGCAGAGCTTTTGGATTTTTACAGAGTGCTCATGTAAAATTTAAGCTGGGAGGCAGAATCCCTGTTAATGTAATTAGGATCTAATTTACCACCCTTTGCACACAGATGTAATAATGTCTAGATATTTATTCTATCTTTTAAGCACATTACATATACCTCAGTGCAGCAGTTACTGAACAGAAACAGGTGTGAGCACTTTCTGGATTCATTTTTACACTGTAAACACACAGCGATTTAAGGGGAAATATTTACCGAAAAAAATGAGGGGAAAGAATGTCTGCAAATGAGGCAGTAATGGACAGTTGCCCTTTATGTACTGATGGATTTCTCAATGGTTAAGTAAATTAAAGCAAATGCTAGAAAAATCAATAGGCTTGCAGAGTCTTGGTTGTGCCTCATAGACTTCAGGACAGAATGACAGATGTGGTGCATATGACCCATTTAAGTATTAATGCTTGGGAAATTGCCTCTGCGTGCAAGGTTATAGGCCTAGAAATATTGTTATATTAAATTACAGACAATAATATTTTTAAGTATATATGGAATTTATACGTTTCAGTGTAGTCAGTCTTCGGCGTTACATTTGTCCTGGAAGATTAGTTGCGTAGTTGTTTCTCTGGAACGGTAAATCAGGTTTAAAAATGTTCGAGCAGTGAATTGTCTTTCCAGGGCTGCCACGGACCAGCGAGTGTGTTGCACGCTGCGGGGGTATGGCGAACGTGTTAAATAAGAGCCGTGTAGCCAATGTGTTCACTAGCAAATGTAGCATATAAGTGATTCTAAATTAAATTTCATTAAGAGGCGGCTTTCTAAACGGTGAGACGGCTTGTGCGATACATAGGATCACAGTTAAATTGGGTTATTCGGTATGACTAAACACAAAGTAAAATACGAAGTGTGTGGTTGAGATGAGACAAGTAAGGTAACCACCAAGTCGAATCTTTCTCACAATTTTTTCCACACGCTGCGATTGGAAGGGCGACTTTGCGTGGGTGGGATGAGTAAAAACTGACCCCGTGCAGAAATCCTCCCGAAACAGAGACATCATGATTAATCCAACCAGGCAGACAAGCTGCAGATGAGATAGTGTTTGCCACCTCTGTTCTCTGTCATTTCTTGCCCTGCTTCCACCAAGGCAGTGGGGAAGGAGACCAAGTTAATTGTCTCTTTGTGGCATCTCTGGAAGGAGGACCGTGAAAATAGCTGGGACCCCTGATTTTGGTGTCGGTGTGAAGGCAGAGCAGTGTGTCTGCAGTGTTTGCTGTCGGTGACAGCCTGGCGTACCTTGCCAGTTAACCTGACTTCACCCCAAAAGCCTGTTTCTGTGGAGGGAGCGACAGATGCATTTTATATACAACTGCTGTGTTTAATATTAAAGGGAGCTGGGGACTTTCACAGTAACATTCCTATTCCTTGCTGAAGCCCTTGTGTGGAAAGTGTTGTCGTATTCCTTTCAAACATTAATTTTCATGTTTTACTGCCGTTTATGTAACATATTTTCCTTTTTTTTTTTCTTTTCTTGATTATCTCTGATATTTGAAGTTGGGGTACCACTATCTCCTTCCCCCTCCCCTCCCCCTGCCCCTTGTTTTTCCTTTTCTCTAAAGCACGAAAACTCACTGGGGAATAAAACAAAGCATCCCCACGGAGCACGAGGGCTGCACACCGCTACTGGGAGCGCCAGTGAAATGATGACATTGCAGAAGGGCAGATTATTACTTTTGGGCCCATTGAGGATGTGTTTGCGTATTGAGGCTGGATGAGAGCGACTGGTGCTGAAAGCTGTCAGGCCGGGGCTGAGTGATGACAGACCCTTGTCGTTTGCCCGCATCCAGCTTCATTGCTATGGTGACAATATGCGGCGATGAAAGTTGCAGACAGCATCCTCCATGGTTGCCATAGCCAGCAGCATCTTTGCGACAGCGCGTTCGAGCTGCTGATGGCCCTCAGTGTCAGAGCAGCACCAAATCTCTAATGGCAGCAACTCCATGCGGGTTTTTGGGTATGCAGGAAAAATGCTCGTGGCGCCGTTGCCAGCCTTGGCAACTTCTTGTGTCAGTGACAAAAATTGTCTTAACCTGTTTTAGTCATTTTTACATGCCTCGTGGTGGATTTCCTTGATTTATTTTGTGTGATACACAAGCTCAGATATATTCTGTTTTTACAGCCTGGCGCTTACCTGCGTGGCGGCACGGGATGGCCGTGGTCCACTTCCCACCACACGTAAAGCAAACATATTAATCAGCGTTTAGGTGATGACCGCTTTCGTTAAATATATGTGCGAGGGGCCCCGGTGAACGGGCTCTTTTGTTCCCAGCCAAACCAGAAGGGATCAAAGGTCAGCGGGAACTCAGAAGCCATCAGTCAGGGCGGGTTTTGCTAGATCCTGGGGCTGTAGGCTCCGTAGTCACCCCTGGCAACCCAGGCGGCCGCCCGCTTGCCTTCCCCACTGCTTGGCACAGAAAGCGGAGTGTCCGGTCTCCCAGTCACCCTAAAAAGATGCTGACGTGAAGTCGGCATTTGAAATGCAGCACGAACATCACCGTGCACCTCTTTGTTACCAAAGTCAGTCATTTGAGAGTGAGATTAGGCAAAAGATACTTTGGCTTTTGGTTTAGCAGTAAATGGCAATTTGGAAAGAAGCAGCAACGTGCTGCTGAAACATGCTTCTACACGTTTGAATATAAAAGTTCACTTTTAAAAAAACTTCTGGTATGGCATTTATTTCCTTTGAGCAGATCAATTTATCCCCCCCCGCCCCGTGATGTTAAAGTACATTTGGCAGTAATCAGTTTATCCTTATTAGGAGCCGTGGTAAAAGGCATAGTTGCTGAGTCAATTCCCTCCGTTTTCTTCCCCTGTTGAGCCTTAATGTGTCCCGATCCCCACCCCGTACAGTGAAAACATCATCAATTATAGGGCTGACAGGAGCCTGGGACTCGGTGCAAGTTGCTCCTTGGGGTTATTCATCTTGCACCGAAAAAACTGGCACTCAGCAACATTCATCACTTTCCCCTACCTAAAATGATTGAGTAAACAGTGGGGTGAATTATCAGAGGGGGCAAAAAAGGGAGAAAACTGAGTTTGAGTATGTCGGAGGCAACTTTGGGCTCATATGGCAGGAGAAATAGAGCCATCAGCTGACATGCAATCTTCCCATCACAGTTTAATATTGCTGCGGAAGCTGGAGGGAGGCTCAGTTACCCTTCAGCCAGACGCCTTTCGGTGCTGCTTCTCATGGCCTGACCTGCAAGAGCTTTTCAATTTTGGCACCCGTGCTGGAAAAGCAGATTCAGCTCTGGAAAAGCAGCTTCGGTGCTGCTGTGTAGAGGTGTGCTGGGTGCCCAACCCTCTGTCAGCTCCTCAGGGTGAAATACATTTCAAACGCTACTCAGTTTGCTCCCACAATACTTATATTTGTTCCAACCACCCCGAATCCCCTCTGGTGGGAAATATTTCAAAGCAGAATCTTCATTCCTAAATATGATATGGCAAACCTTTTTCTCCAAAACCTCTAGCAATACAAAAGCACGGAATAAAATGTGCTTTGTTAGTATCACCTCCCCTCCCAGCAAAACAAAGCAAAAAAGCCCAGCCAGCCAAGCAAATCCAAACATCAAAACCTCAAACTTCAGGATTATTTAAATTTTCAAAGTTATCTTGGAAAAAAAAAAAAGAAAAAGACTCTGCTTCCCTTTGCCCCAAAATATAATGCAGTCACGATAAGGCAGGAGAAATTCCCTTAGCCGTACACCTGGCTTGTTTTTACACCCGGTGCTGTGGTTAGATGGTTGTCTAAATAAACAGAGATTAGGTGGAGGGCTTTATCTCAAAGCTGGCACTGGTTATCACATTGCTTCCTCCCACTCCCTCCCTCTGATGGTGAGTTGTATAAGAAGACTTAGCAAGCATAACTTACAGCTGATAACCTTTGAATGTTAGTTCAAGGAAGCTGTGCCAGAGTAACAAAAAAAAAAAAAATTATGCAAACTCCATCATAGCTTATTTGAAGGAGTGGTAATTTGACCATAGCGCTGATTTAAAAGAAGAAATACTTGGTAAGCTTTTTGCTCGAAGTGTCCTATTTGAATTTGGCCTGATCGATAATTTTTATATTTGAACAGCAGTAAAAGATGCCAGGAACGAACTCGTGTGTGTTTGTTCTTCAAATCATCTCTCTACTGGGGGTCTTATTTTAAACTTGCTTTAACAAAGGGAAGCTGTAATGTTTCATTTGGACAAATTGCTCCAGCCCTGCAGTCGGGGGTTGAATTGATCTTGACGCAACCCTGGAAGAAGCCACTGTTGGCATTTGTGTTTGATGGTAAATGATATATATATACCTAAGCACGGGACATAAAAAGAGTCTGCCAGGTAACGGGTGGCTGATGGCCCTCCGTAAAAGCAAACTCCTCGTGGTTCTGCATGGGTACAAAATCAAAATACGTCTTTTCCGAGCATATCTTGGCGTGCTGATGGATGACATGCAACATGTAAAGAGGAGGAGAAAGGTCTATGGGGTCCTTGCAACACACCTTCCAAAAAAAAAAAAAAATCCTGGGAGAGGAAGGAGGGGGAAGGCATCCATGCACTACCGCGAGGCAATGTCATCACGATGTTGGCAAGCCAACTCACAGCGAGCGGGTGAGCGCGGGCATCTCTGCCCTTGTCGTTCGGATTACCGCAGTGCCACGCGCCCAGTTACACAATGCGTAAAGGCGAGGGTTATTTCTAGGACAGATAATTGAACATTAATACTCGTTGACATTGTCGTAGGAATGATATGTCAAGCTGACAGGGCCTATGTGCTTACATCTGCTGATCGGCTGCAGACGAAGGGGATGTTTGGCAGATCAGACCCCGGGCCTTGCTGCCGCCGAGCCAGGGATGATACAGCCATTAATCATGAGCTGCCATCTTGGGCTGCCTTCCCTAAAACAGTGGTTGGGTCCCTGCTTTTGGGGGTGGAAGGCGGAGTTTGCATAACGACATCGATGCCCATTCGTGCCTGCACACCTCTGCATGCGTAAAGATGTATGTACGTGTGTAAAACGTATTAAACGGGAGCATCCTTAATGCTGCATATGCATGAGTGCTGCTGTTGTCTGGAATTGTTTTCAATCTACTAACATAAAAATAAAAGAAAGTAGGGTAGATGTGAAGTTCTTCAGAAGGATTGAGAGCATGATCAAGTTTGATGAGGTGTTTCTGATTGTCTCTGTCTTAGGAATTAACTGACATAAAAAAGGTAGCAGAATTTGCTTTTTTTTTTTAGCATCTTTTTTTTGAGCATTTTTTTTTTTAGCATCTTTTTTGTGTCTCTTCTTCTGGATGTCAACAGACCCTTCAAGACAGCCTACTATGGATAAAGTAGTTACATTGTGGTCACTCTTGTCCCCTCCCAGCCAAAATCCCACAAACAGTGCTTTTCAATATTGTTTTATAATGAATCTTCGGAAAGCTAATGCCTTTGTCACAGTATTTCTACACCCAAACTTTGCTGTACAAGTAACTGTTCAGAGGAATGAGAAGCAGACGGAAAACAATTACAGGGGCCTCTGACACTGGAGTCAGTTCTACTTTCTCAAAATAGGGCTAAACATCATGTTTGTAGTGTCTCACACGTAGTTTGGCTCTGCATAAAATGCTATAAAATAGGGCCCTTGAGAACATCCATTATCACATTTTGGTTAACATCACAGATTTTTAAAATCCCAGTTGCACCGAAGCCATGAAATAAAGCTTTCATCTGTAAAGATCTAGTTTCTCTTTGTTATCAAAATAAATGAAGCCGTTAAAAAATATATATGCATATAATAGTCAAGTTCATCATTTCGTGTCATCAAAATGATAAATTTGACTTTTTTTTTTTTAATTGGAGCAGTCATCTTGGACAGGTTCATGTATAGAGCAAGATCAAATGTGCCTGGTCTCTCTTTCTTTCTTTATGACTTGTTAGTGGTGACATTTTTTTGGTCTTTAGCTACTTTCATTTAGGTCTTTGTAAAAGAAATGTGGAGCTGTGTTCAGAAAGGGGAGAAAGCAGAGAGGGGAATTTTGAGCTTGGTATTGAGAAGATTAATTGATAATATGTTATTATCCTCACAAATTACTAATGGCCATCACATCATAAATGTGCTGAAAATGACATGTCATCTCAGTGCTTTTGCTTCCAAATACATTGATTGTCTCTTTTATGGTAGTGTCTGTGGAGGCATCCACATATGCGTGGTTCTTCATGTGCTCAGGCCTCGAAGGAGACCAGGCAGGAGAGGACGGAGGGGGTGCTCAGGCTGAGGATGAGGAGGACATTGGCTTCTTGCAGCTGACTCGCTTTGGGTTTTTGAAGACCGCTTCCAAAAACCTCTGTACTGGCCTCGCCTATCCATCATCCTGTAGAAGACACACACTGAGGGTCTTGCCTTACAAAGATAAGGACATATCCTTTAGGCACCTTGGGCTTTGGCTGAGTTCGCTGCAGCTCATCACTGTATTTAAAGTTACACAGGCGCAAACAGGTTTGCCGTTTCAGTTCTTGTCCCCAGCTTCATCCACCATGGAGCTCTGGGATGTGCCTTGCTCCATGAGTATTCCCACTGAAATGCAAAGTTTGGTCCTGCTGACTCTCCGTGAGGGAGGATACAGTTTGGTAAAGGATTTTGGAAGCCAGGCAGACTTGGTGGAGAGCGGCATCGACTTTGGAGGGAGAAAAGGTTATTTTTTGTGGGGGAGCCTTTTCGGTCCAAGCAGGTTCCCAGAAGAGAAGAGACACCCTGGAGACCATCCAAGCCTTTTTAATGAGGTTTTTATAAGGACAGGAATCAATATACGGTGAACTTGTGGGCAAATGCATGTTGATTTAGGGTTAAATCTGAAGATTTGGGGGAGAATTGGGATGTCCTTTTTCCTGGCTCTCAGAAGATGTAAATCACACTTCTTTTGGTGCACGTCCTTGCACATCTAAGTATCATCCTGGGAACGCATGACTGTTTTATTCTTAAATTCATTAGCATTATCAGCCAGGTTTCTTTGCTAAGCAAGGTAAATAATTAATTAGAGCAGTTGTTTTCTTTTGGAGACTTCTTAATTCATCTCTTGGAGTTAAATTTTAGCCCAGGCTGATCAGAAAGTGTGTATTTCTGCACAGGTCTGAAGCCAGTCAAAGGCATTTCACACGCTAAATGGGTGTAGATAAATGAATTCTCTAGTCAGAAAGCAGAATTGCTTAGTCAAGTTTACTGAGTTAAAACTTGGCTGTATTATTCATATATGTGATCTTACAGAACTTGGGCTATTCTGGCAGAAGGGAACTCATTAGAGCTAAGGAACAAAGGAGGTGATTTATGAGGGACTCTGGTTTTAAAGGTAAAAGTAACGGAGGGTGAACTTATGGGGATGTAAAAGCTGGGATGGGTAAAATGAGAGCGCCTGAAATAGCTTGCTGGGTGTCGGGAAGTGAAGCCCAGCTCTAGCCCAGGTAAATTGCATTTGAATTTCAACCTCAGATCTGTGTGTGCTCCTCTTTGGCAGATGTTGAATTGATAATGCCTGTGTGTTAAAGAATTCTGATTGTTTCTTTTGCCACCTTCGCAGCTTATGAAAATGCAAGTAGACCTGCCTAATGAATATTAATAAGAGTGATGGCTGGATAACATATAAGCCCGTGGCTCTTTCGAGCTGGGGTGGGGTTAGTTGGAGGATTGTTGTGGCTGGGAATTTACATGCTTTTTAAGAAAAAAAGTTCCGAAATACTTTTATATTCTCCTTTAAAAGCTGATGTTTGTTAACAGTGGAATGCTCACGCGTGCATGAGGTGGGTTTTTTTCTCCCTTTTCCTCACCAGATATACAGTGAGATTAATACTACAGACAAGATGTCCGGGTTTTTTAAAGCAAGGCAATTTATTAGATGAGGAGAGAAAGAGGCCCTGTCTCTTACATTTACCTTCAGTCCAGTGTTAATTATATCGATAGCAACAGCTTATTTTATTTTCCTTGTTTATTCTTGCTTTTTTTGCCCCATGCCATTCTCCCAGGCAGCTGCGGCAGTTGTTAGTGGGGCAAGGAAATGACACTGACGAAATGACACTGACGAGTTCTGGATCTCCAAACGTCCTGCAAGGCTTTAAAGTACATTTCGTGCAGTTAGTTAATAGGGCGGCTCGTTAGGCCCGTCAGCGTGGACCTCACACATGGCAGTATAATAGCAGGGAGACGGCGTTGTGGAGTGGCTGGAGGAAGGGAGGGCTCTGAGGACCCGGCTCGTCAACCGGAGCCACACGGGCAGGCACTGCCGGCTCGTCGGAGCTCCCGCTGAAGCCAGTGTGGCGTCAGGACTCGGCGGCCACGTTGGCCACTTCCCTCCGTTTCGCCAGCACTGTTCTCCGGCTGTGCCGGAGCAGTCCTCTCTGGACCGTCGTTTACTCACTTGTAAAAATCCCCATTACCAGCCTTTCTGCCTGCATCGTAGGTTCCATTTGGTCTGCTCTTCTTCCCCCAGACCCTGCTCCCAAAGGCTGCTAGTTACCCAAAAAACCAAGGCGCCTTTTTTAATAACTTCCTGCTCATTGGGAGCTGCAGGGGCAGATCTGAAAAGGCGGACTCGTGTGGTTCAAAACTCAAAAGGCAGATAGAATCAGAGGGTTGTTTGTTTATTGTTTAACCCCTGCCTCGTCTCGATAATAGGGACTTGTCCCTGAGTTTTGTGTTGCTGCGCGGAGTGGAGTTGTTTTGCAGAGTGGTGGTTTGGGGCATTTCCCGGTGCTCGCGAGTGATGCAGTGGTGAGAGGGAGCTTGTACACGTTCCAGGTCTGGAGATACTCTTGGAGAGCTTCACGAAGACTCGGTGAGGAGGATTTAATCAAGATTCAGTGATTAAGATGCCTGTGCATCATCATTGCTGTCAAATACATTTTAAGACTTACTCGGCATATACTTTACTTGTAAACTTTTTCTTTCTAAAACTTTCAAACACGAAGAAAGCCCCCAACCTTCAAGAGAGAAACACTCACACCTCACACGGACGCAGCGCATTTCCCCTTTTGCAAAAGGCCTTTTCTTTCCCTTCCCTTGTCATGACAAAAAGGCTTAGTTTTTTTTTTTTTTAAGCCAATATAAGGGGAGAGGGAAGAGGGGGAGAGTCATTAAAATGCAGTTCTTTCAATTACGTCTCGTTATTTGTCATCTTTATTGCTTTTCTATAGTTTTCATTGCACCTTTAATAGTACGCCTGGTCAGGAAAGGTGAGCTGGAATGTGAACACACTTGGCTGCCGCCACCGTCAGTGCCTACGAGCTGTGCTCAAATCCCTGTCCCTGTAGATTTTAATGTCCCTGCAGACTGCTGGCAGCCTGCTTCCAGCTGTGGCAGGCATGATGCAGTGAATTGCTTTTGAATGTTCTTTACTCAAATAGGCAGTAATTACAAGCTTAAAGAGGTTTAGTGGTCCAGTAAACTACATAATCACCCCTGAATTAGCCTGGGCTCATCAGTTGCAGTCCAGCAACCTCAAGACTGCTGTTTGTATGCAGGCTGTATCACGTAGCAACCTGAGCAGCAGGTGTGGAACAGCAAGAATCCCCCATAAACACAACTGTCTACTGGGGACAATGATCTCTAATGAGATGAGGCTACAGCATCACTGTAATTTAAGTGGGAAAATTAACGCCAGAGAATGCGCGCTACTTCCAAGAATCTGCTTCTTTGGAGAATGGTGGTGTTTCGCTGGCTTGTGTTTTTTTTTTCTTTTCCCTCCTCATTTTTTTCTTTCCTCCCGGATCTTTAGATGCATCTTTTTTTTATGAAGAACACATTGTGGTTTTGCTTATAAGTTGAGTGGGCTTTATTCTTTTACAAGGATATGTTGTGAATATTTAATGGTGGATGGGGCATCTGTTCAAGGACTTTCCATGCCAACAAAGCGGCGTTGCAAAATAGCAGCTTTATCTTTTCATTTCCTTCCTCAGTAGTGGTTTGTTTGGGTTTTTTTTCAAATAGAAGATGTTCGAATGTAAACCCCACCTTGTCTTGGTGTTGGAGATTGGCACCTCGATGCGATGGTTGCCTTGAACTCTCTTTGTGTTGACTGCTTCATCCCTCAATGAGAAAAGGTTGCTGAGGTGATGGCAGGAGGCTTCCCAAATTGCTTGGTGGCTGCGCTCAAGGGTGCTGTCACCCCGGGAACCCTGCCTAAAGCTCCTGCTCCATCCTAAAACCTGCGGTCAATATTAGGGACCTTGCTGAATACAGCAGCCCCTCATCGCCCTGGTCACTCCAGCATGTAGGATAGGGCAGATGGGTGTAGGGGAGCATCTTTATCCCCCGCTTACAGAGGGAGCTTCTGATGTACTGAAGGCAGCCTGAGAAAGAGAGCAGAAAGCACAAAGAAAAGCTTTTGGCTTAGCCCTGTGGGATTACAACCACCGGTGCTGGCGTTTCCCAGAGACTGCAGAGTTATTTCTGAGCCCACCTGTTTAGAAAGTCATTTGAGGTAGATAAGGACAGTGACTTATTGCTGAGAAAAGGCTTCTGGTTAGGAGATATTTACCTGAGCTAATCTGTTTTAGGCCGGCTCTAAAAACAACAGCAGTGCTTTTACAGAGTTATCAGGTAGTCGGGATTTTCTTTAGTGTGCCGGGGACGAGGATATTTTTTCCTCCTTCCCAAAAGCTGCTCACCTAGGAAAGGGCAGAGTTCACCTTCCTGCTGGTCTGCAGCCGTTTGGTATAGATGGCGGGTTAACTGAAAAGCCGTGTTTCAAGGATGGGAATTTTAGCTCTAACGTAGTTAGAAGTCAGATGATGAATTTCCTCAGTTCCTTTGGTGTCATTTGGATGTAATATTTCATTGTTTTCGGCCATGTGCTGTGCTGAAGAGAGTTTTGCTGGTCTTTTGGATGCAATATTTCTTTCGATTACCCTGTCCTCGGTTACTTTTAGGCTGCGGTATAGCCTAATAATAATAATAATAATAAAGAAAAACAGGACAGAGGATGGGAAAGTGCATCACCCATGTCGCATTAACACAAATAGTCTTGACTCTGGAGCGAAAAATCACTTCTTAAGTTTATGAAGACAAGTTAACGTGTGTGTGTGTTTCTGCATGCATATACATACAGGCACTGAAGGAATGTTTAACATGGGAAAAGCTCCGCTCAATTACCCGGGTATGGCGTGGGAGTGTCTGCACAGACTTGACTTAAACTGAAAGCTGGTGGGAGCCAGAGTAAGCTCCGAACAGTGAGGTCTATCAGAGTGTCTACAAAAGGAAATAGCAGAAGCACTGTTGCTTGGACTAGCTAGAGCTCAACTGGAAAAGGCAGTGGGTAATAATATATGGTATGGAAGGAATAATATTGTAGCAGCCAGGGGATGGATTAGATGAGTTAAAAGGTTTTTCCACTTTCTGACTTCTGTAATATCCTGTGCAAGGGATGATCTGAACTTTTTTTCCTTAATGAGTGCTTGCGTTATGAATAATGTGATGGGGCCACCAGAGACGTATTGGCACCGCATCCCAAGCCATACCATGTCTCCCCATCAGCCTTGGAAAGGATATTTATGTTAACAAGTGCCAAAACTTGTTCACAGACAACTCTTGCAAGAAAATTATTTATAAAAGGGCAAATGGGAAAAAAAAAAGAGAAGCACAGAGCATTTTTTTTCCCAGCATAACTCTTTCATTAAGAAGTGCTGTTGCCAGTACCTCTCCCCCCCCCGTTAGCCCCCGCAAATGTCTCTTCAACCCCGCTGCTTGCAAAGCCAACCCAACCCCTGTTTAATCAGGTTGCGGTGTGAACACACGTTCAGATGTTAAAACTTCTGGGGTATTGGCTCTGTATTTTACACCCTGTGTTTGCTTTAGGAGAGTCAGGTTCTGCCTCCTGTCCTCGCCTTTTGTTTTTTGGCAGGGTTGCCAGAGCAGCCTGCAGAACCTTTTGTGGGGGCAGCAATGGGCAGTGTCGCAGAGCCCCGTCTCATAGGAATGGGCTGGTGCAGAAGTCGAGCGGCAGCATATGGCCTTGCCGTAGCGATACAGGGGTGCAGCATCGTCACGTTGCATATTTTGATGCATTTTTAACTTCAAAAGACCGAGCACGCCTGTTGATTTTGCGTTCGTAGCCTGCAGTTCAGTAACTCTGGGCAGCACCAGGATTTATTAACAGTAATGCTTTGGAAAAAATCTTAGTGGGGATATTAAACTATTATAATAAGTTGAGGTAATATTTTCTTTTGAAAGAGGAAAAGGCTGGCTTTGTCTGCAGCATGACTGTGTCATACGGACTGCGTTTTCTTGCTGCGCTGAAAAAGCAACGAGGAGTTTTAAATGCCAAAGCCAGCTCACACTTCAACAGCATTATCAGGCTGACTCACTGCTCGCGGCCAAAGGAAAGGCTGTGCAAACTTTACACAGGCTTTTTTCTTCCCAGCCTCCTAGATGCATTTCTAATAAAACAACTTCCTCCTTGGTGTTTAGTGTTTCCTCCGACATGCAAGCCAGTCCCAGGAGATAAACAGGATCGAGTTTGCAGCTTCCGAGTTGATTCCCCCCCCCCCCAGCAGCTCACCTCAACTTGGCAACTTTTTACAGCCTCGCCTGAATATAAAGCAGGTCGCGGGGATGGTCTATAAACAGAATCACGCAGCCTGCAAAATAGGCAAAGGAACTCAACGCTTTCTCTTTATCGCTCCCTCTAAATACGCTGGTGGCCGATGAAGAAAGCAGGTTGTAATCTTGCAACTTTACGGATAGCAATCCAACCATTTTTTGGCTACTTTGCGAATGCAGGAACCCCCGTTATTCTTTGGGAGGCCGGCATGTGTGAGGATCCAGGACTCGACTGCTATAAATTCAAGCTCTGTTCTTAGACTACACCATGCACTGCTTTTGTAATGCAAATGGCAGGCACAAAGTGTCCCTTTGATAATGTGCAGTCGGGAGACAAAAAAACCATTCACTGCAACAGTAAAACTAATTCATAAAGCTGAGAGACAATAGGAAAGCATTATACATATTCAAAAAATAATAATAATTTCTCATAGATCAACTTGATCACTAATGTAAATAGTTCAAATGCAAACCAGGAGGAGGTAGGGGAAGGGGAGAGACCCAAATGGTTGTGCCGCTGCCTGAGCTAACCCTGGGGAAGTTTGGGTAAAGCAAGGATTCAGAGGTCAGCATAAAACCAATGTGCAGTTTATCACTGGAAGGCTGAACCTGGGGCTTTATTCTGGTTACGGAGTTAGGTGTAGGCTGGGTTGCTCTTCAGAAACAAGAAAATCATGGTGTTGGGGTTGTTTGTTTTTTTGTGTTTTGAGGTTAGAAAACAGTTAATAGACGCTCCTGAGAGCATACATTTTGGGGGGGGCGTAGTTTCTATGCATGACCTGCCAGAGTTTAGCTCAAGGTCATCTCACCTTGGTGTGTTATGAGGCTCTGGAGGAGGCAGAGGGCTGGAGGAAGGGGATAAAAGGACTTCCGAAATGGTTCCCCCAGTGCGGTCAGCAAGTGGCGGCGCTGCCGCGATAAGGGCCGCACTGGACGGTTGCCACGACCTCCTTCTAACGTAACGTGCAACCTTTTGCTTGGGAATTGCTTCTGCCTCTGTGCTGTGGTAGGGCTGGTTGGCACTGTTGGTGTCAAGACGGTTTGGTGCCATTAGGAATCTGAGGGGTGAGAAGGGGTGGTTTTGCCTCCCATTATCTCAGCAGTAAACTCTGGGCAGGATTATTTTCTTTTTTTTTTTTTGCAACCATTATGATGCCCTGCTACAATGGGCAAGGCGGGGAGGGGCAGAGTGTTATTAATACCAGGTTACAGATAAGATAAAGTCTGTCGCCGTCCTGGCATCCAGCATTTGCAGCACGGGGTGGAAAATTTGAGGAAAGGAGTACATTTGGACAAGGGCTATCATGAAGAGACTAGCTTGGACGCTTTCCATCTGTATCTACTGGAGACTTTACCCACTGGCTGCAGTCAAAGGTGGTAAAAAAAAAAAAAAGAGTCTTATTGTTTGTTTTGCTAAAAATTATTTCGTCTGCATTAAAAAGGGACTTTTATTAAGACTGCTGCTCTCTAAATACCATTCATAAAACAGTGATGAGGGAATATGATAGAAAGTTTCATTTTTCTCTCTGTCACTTTGATTTCTTTGTTACTGCTAAAACGACTGCTCTGACTCATATTTTGCATAGTTATTTTTACCTTTTCAAATGTTCCTTAACTGTTCATATTACCCTGGGCAAATCCCCCAGGGATAATTTTCATTTGCATGCAGACTTTGATGGTGTTATTAAGCAATCACTTTCTGTACTAAATCATTATTAAAAGTAATACCACAGAGCCTCAAAAACACATTAATGGTGCCAAACAATCCGCATTTCAGCGCTAGATTTATGGGAAAGGAAAAGCTCTAGGTCTCATACCGTTCGGTGGATGCTGCTCTGTAGTGCTGTAGCAGCAGCAAGCATGATCAGAAAATACTGGAGTCAAATTCAGAGTCGTCATCTGTTGTCAGCCTTACTCTTTTCAAATACTTTTTTTTTTTTTTTTCCTTTTCCCCTGCCTGCTTCCTACTTTTTTTCCCCCCTTGGATTTGCCCTTTTCCTGTGGCCTTGGCAAGAAAGCCTGTCTGCAGTCTTCCAGTATACGCAAGCTGGGCTGGTTCTGGGAAGGAGGGTCAGCCTTCCCATCTGTAATCACCGTTTTATGGCTTTCACTCGAGGTGTTAATGCAGATCAAATGGAAAACACTCCAGCAAGAGTGTTACAGCTTCTCATGCTGCCCTGCATACGCTCCCAATCGTTAATTCTGATTATAAGACCTAGAGGTAATTCTGTTTGCTCTCCTAATGCATTGCAGCTCTCCCGGTGGTCCGGCATCTCTTTTCTCCAATTCCCATCTTGATCAATTGTTTGCAAATAATTAAGCTTTTAAGAGATAATGGTAGGCGCTAATGTACACAAGAAAGTAAAGGTCTCGAGTCAGTGTTTATTGAACAGTGGTACAATTTGCTTTGATATCCCAAAGTGATCTGGAGTGATAGGTGGACTTACCAACTTGGAGTCAGCGCGGTGGTTTCAGACACACACTTCCATGTATATTTATGTATCTATGTATTTATACATCTATGTATTCCATACAATCATAGAGTATCTCAAGTTGTAAGGGACCCGTAAGGATTATCAAGACCAACTCCCTGCTCCTCACAGGACTACCTAAAGCTAAACC